>VYLP01000024.1_pt1 | contig 137580 bp, 99 predicted proteins | sample 5114311 | NCBI WGS metagenome assembly VYLP01 (sample SAMN12291775, study PRJNA351875) | freshwater metagenome | isolation source: freshwater lake | place: USA: Michigan, Lansing Lake | collected 2013-08-14 | reverse complement strand
TCAAGTACCAAGACTTCAAAGCCATTATTTCCGGCTTAGCAGCAGCAAAAGATCTGCAAAATAATGGCTTTGAAGTCTTGGTACTTGAAGCCCGATCTAGAATCGGAGGCCGCATTCACACTTTCCACGAATGGGGCTATCCTATGGATCTTGGTGCGAGCTGGATCCAAGGATTGGATAAAAATCCCATCACCCAACTCGCCAAAGAAGCAAATCTACATCTAATGGAAACCGATTACGAAAGCCTACAATTCTGGAGCCAAGGTAAAGAATTTGATTATTTGTCTAAAATTCGTTCGGCAAAAGAATTTCAGTCCATGGAAGATGAATTGGAGGAGTTTACGCAAAACTTAAAACAGGATGTCAGTCTAAATGAGCTTTTTATCAAAGCTCGTGAAAATCTAGACGCATCAAGAAGGCCACTCATAGAATGGCTTTTTTTAACTCATGAATCAAATCTTGCAGAATCCTTAGATCGTGTATCAGCCATTTCTTTTTTTAAGGAAGCCGAACTATTCGCAGGAGAAGATGCCATTTTTGAAAGAGGATATGAAGGTATAACGAATTACATATCGCGCGGTATAGATATACGTTCCAATCAGATCGTCATCAAAATCCAATCCACAGCAACAGAAGTCCATGTAAAAACTGACAAAGAGAGTTTCTCAGCTGATTTTTGTTTGGTCACGCTACCTTTAGGAGTTTTAAAAAAAGGGAATATTCATTTTTCACCAGAATTGAAGCCGAACAAAAAAGAGGCGTTGAATCGATTGAATATGGGACTTCTCAACAAATTGTATGCCGAATATGATGAGCCATTTTGGGACAAATCATCCGTTAGTTTAGGCATTCGATCCGAAAAACAAGACTTTCGTTTCTTCTTAAACTATCTCCCTTTCTTTGGGAAATCAACCTTAGTCGGTTTTTTGCCCGGCGATTTTGGAAGGGCGGCAGAAAGGCTTTCAGAATCTTCTTTGAAAGAAATGCTAACAAGGCGACTGCGGCAAGAAATTGGTAAACCGATTCCCGTACCGAAACGTGTTTATCTAACTCGCTGGAATAGCGATCCTTTCGCTTTCGGTTCTTATAGCTACTTTCCCATTGGATCTACAGGTAAGGACATGCTCACGTTAGGTGAATCTGATGGAAGGCTCTTTTTTGCCGGAGAACATACATCGCCTAAGTATTATGGATATGTACATGGAGGCTACCTCTCTGGCTTACGAGCAGCCAAAGAAATCAAAAGTAGCTTGCTTAATTAACACAGATGCCTAGAGCTCTATCAGGTTTCTTGCTCTCCGGAGGCGTTCTTTAACATTGTTGGCCTTTACGAAATAAATAAAAAATAGAAAGATCAAAAATTTATTGAATCAATGCTGTATGTTCGGAAGAGCAAGGAATTCCATCACCTTTTCTTCAGGTAATGGTTGGCTTATATAGTATCCCTGTATCCGATCGCAACCAAAGGCTCTTAGTAATTTGAGCTGAGAAATATTTTCAACGCCTTCTGCTGTTACAGTGAGATCTAAGCTATGTGCTACCGCAATGATTGCATTTACGATATCTCGGTCTCGCTTAGATAATTCCAATTCCTTGATAAAAGCTTGATCGATTTTCATATTGTGAACTGGAAATTTTTTCAAGTAACTCAATGAAGAATAACCAGTTCCGAAATCATCTAGCGAGAGTTTGGCTCCAGTCGCGATGATTTCCGCTAACATGTCCATGCCTCTCGAGACATCTTTCATGATAGAACTTTCTGTTAACTCGACATACAGGCTTTTAGGATTAATCCCATTTTCTTTGATTAAATTTGCTATATACTGAGGGATATTCCTTTCTTGAAATTGTGAAAAGGATAGGTTTACAGATATGTAGATTTCTTTGCCCATATCCTGAAATTTTCGAATCATTTTTGCCGATTCTTTGAAAACCCAGTCTCCGATTTCAACGATCATCCCATTTTCTTCTGCAATGGGAATAAAAGCAAGCGGTGTGATAAATCCTTTTTCTGGGTGTTCCCACCTAATTAAGGCTTCAAATCCACCAACTGACAAATTGTTTGCGTCAACGATAGGTTGGTAATGCAATTTGAACTCGTTCTTTTCTAGCGCCAAACGAAGGGAGGCTTCTATTTGTATGCGATCCATCGCAAGACTTTGCATGGATGAATCGAATATCTGGAATTGCCCATTTCCCTTTTTTTTTGCATGAGACATTGCCGTATCAGCGTTTTGTAGGATATCGGACTGGTCTACACTCGCGAATTTACTAAAAGAAACTCCGATACTCAGTGTAATGCTCAGTTCGTGGTTTTCAATTTTAAATGGAGCTTTCATAGTTTCCTGAATTCTATGAATGAAGCTAATGACTTCGTTTTCTTCTCTGATGTTTTCAATCAATATCGCAAATTCATCGCCACTAAACCTCGACAAGGTTTGGTTACTTAAAATCAATCCATCAATTCGACTCGCCACTTGTCGAATGACTTTGTCGCCTTGCGAGTTACCCAAGGCATCATTGATCAATTTAAAACGGTCTAGATCAAGGAATAGGACTGCGAAAAAATGATCTGGCTTTTCTCGATGTTGCTGAATAGCTTTACTTAGACGATCCAGAAAGTATGGTCTATTGCGTAATCCTGTTAGGGAATCACTATACGCCAGAAAATCCAAGGATTCGATGGTTTGCTTTAATGATTCATTTTTTTCTGTTAGTTCAGAAGAAGCAATTTCGAGAGATCGTTCCATCATCAAACGATCCGAATCAAATCGGCTGTATGCTTCGTTAATTACCCGAATTAAATCAGGATAATTTTCCGAAAAAACGTTCAAATCAGAACAATACTTTCTTAATTGTCTTGCGAAAAGGCTATGCATTGTTGAACTAATTTTCCGAGAAACTTGTGATAGTCATTGTCTGATTATGCAAATCGCATTTTGCTTCTGGAGTAAAAGGACAAATTTCTCCAAATGAATAAAAACCAGTGAAGACAGTTTTATCTCCGAGAACGTTTCTCACTGCTTCGACTTCTTCTTCAATTCGCTGGTCTAAAACTAGTTTTCTTCCGACGCAGCTGATAAGGATCGCAAATTCAGGGCTCTCTTCTTTAGATACGAGTTTTGTATAATTTGCAGCTGACTCTGCACCATCTATCAATCGATCGAAGTTGGCCTTCATTAGGCTTGCGTAGTCGCCTTCAGGCATATCACCTGCAAATGTTAGACTTCCATCCTTTTCATTCATTCCCAATATTGTTCTCACAACTTTGGTCTTTTCTTGGTCCTTGCGAAGGCTAAGCGGAAATAGAAGTCCTGAACCAGGGAGGTCTTTCGCATGTTCGCCGAGGTATTTTTTATACAAATCTAAAACAGGCTCTCCATCAAGTTCATATAAGACATTGTTAATGGACTTTGTAATTTTTCTTTCTGGACCGAACGGATCCCATCCACCTACAGATCCAAATCCAATTTTCAAATCTGCTCCATAGAATCCAATAACACTGATTAAATTTCTCTCAGGTTTTTCGTGAATCAAGACAAAAGTTTCCTCAAATTTTGCAGCATCACCGGACAGGCCGCCTGTTAGTTTGACATCCTCCGGCAAATTTTCGGAAATACCCTTCGAAAGTTCACTCCCATTTACATTTAACCCTTCTGATAAAACGAAAACGTGTCGTAAATCATGCTTGTCCAATGCATCGGATAAATATTTACCTGCAGTATAACTTTCATTACTATCGTTTAAAGTAATGGAAGCACTTTGGATTCTGGATTTCTCGAATTGAACAGCTGTTATGGATAATGAATGGTCAAATACACCAGTCCCATGAATTTCTCCCGCTGTTGAGCAACCAAATAAAATGGCTTTAGGGTATTTGCTTCTTACCTCTTGGATTCTATCTTGGTTTCTGATCGTGTCCGTGGAACCAAAGACAAATACAATTTGTTTAAGAGGATCTTGTTCGCCAAAATTAGGAGGAAGCCAGCCTATATGGTTCTGCCATTGGAATTGCTCAATTTTCATACGTTTCTCTATGATAAGCGAGATTTAATTCGTTAACTTCAACTCTGCTTTGATCAGTCTAAATAAGCGTCAGATAACGAAAAGGTAAAACAGTTTTTACAGGAAAATACGGGAAATTACAAAAGATTATCTAGTATCCAGTCCCCCAATACAGAATTCGAGCCCGATATGCTTGCCAACATGACCATTACCTGCGAGCCTTCCAAGCATGACGGGCCAGTCGGCTGCAAACCCAGCACTTACTGGTCCAATACCAGAATAGGATTCTTTGAGAGCGGCGAAATTGTTCGTAACATTTTAGGAAGTAAGTCCTTACTTTGATTTGCCATTCGTACAGTGCCATCTGAGTTGAATAAAAATAGTTTCGAATGTTTAGAGGATTCGACTCTCACTTGGGGCTTTTTATTCAATTTCTCGTTTCGCGTAGTTTTCAGTTCCAGTTAAATCTTACAGACCTGTATGTCATTAGATTGAATGGTTATTATTTTCCGCATCCTTGCAGAGACATTTTAGTTTCCTCTTTCTTTTGAGTAAATACCATTCTTATTCAATGTTAGGAGTTGTTTGGATTGTTTTTGTAAACAGATAGTTTTTGGAAAAAAGATCGCCTTAGTGAAGAGGGTCAAACGACCGAATGGATTATGTCTCTTTCTATCAATTATATTTGCGAATTAGTTTACTCTCCTAACTACATCAATCGTATATTAGCAAAAAAAATACAACCTACAACAAACTCAGAATCTGATTGACTGCTTTCTTATCTTTATCTTTTTAAGATAGACCTAATCAATGGAATGAGCCATGTTAGGTTCATTTAATAGGAACTAAATTAAGGAGTTTAAAATGAGAGTTCACAAATTGAAGGAGAAATTTCGGCTGTTGGTAATTTTCGCCGCTATCGCAACAGTTCAATGTAGTACAACGGGATTCGGTCCACAAGGATGGCTGTTTACTTCGACGAAAATAGGAGTTCATGCTACTTCCAATAGTGGTTCAAAAACAGGCTCCGCATGCACTTTTTCTATTCTTGGAATACTGGCTCTAGGCGATGGAAGTATAAACGCCGCGGCTACTGACGGTGGAATTTCAAAAATAAGTGCCATCGACCTAAAAGGACTCTCTATACTTGGAATTTTTAGCAATCAGTGTACTATAGTTAGAGGAGATTAAAATGAGACGAAATGTAATCCTTTTGGTTAGCTTAGGAATACTAATATTGCAATTAAACAACTGCTTGGCCATTACTCAAGGCGCTCCCGCGAATATCAACTATTTTTATGGCGGAGGGAAAACAAGCTTTAGTTCGAACGGATACGAAGCTTCGGATCTTGAAGGTGAGGCTTGTGTAAAATCATTTCTCGCATTGTTTGCGTCTGGTGATGCATCTATCGAACGAGCAGCGGGTAATGGATCCATAAAAAACATACGTAGTGTATCGCATAAATTTTATCCTAACTGGTTTGGAATTCATACTGTTTGCACAATTGTAAGAGGAACAAGATGATAAATAAAAAATTCTTGATCTCTCTTTTGGCACTAACCTTTAATATATCCGGTTGTTTTACCTTCGGATATTCAACCGGTTTTGGCCCGCAAGGTAGCCTATTTAGCTATACAACTCAAGGTGTTGGAACAAATGGAAAATTGGCAGGTCCCTTAACTGGAAAAGCTTGTGTCCATAGTATCTTAACATTGACTGCATTAGGTGATGGTTCAGCTGAGCAAGCCGCCAAAAATGCTGGGATTACTAATATTTATACAGTTGATAAAACTACTTTAGGAATCTATGTTCTTTATAGTAATCTTTGCACTAAGGTTACGGGAGACAATACACCTATAAAGTTAGCAACGAATATCATCCAGGAAAATGTAACAAATTTCAGAGATACTGTCACATTGAAGGATGGGCAGGTTCTTCAAAATGTCAAAGCTACGATAAAAGAGGATTCTATTGTCGTAGATTCATCGGAAGGAAACACCGTCGTTTATAAAAAAAGCGAGGTAAAAGGAATTAAAAAGAATTTAAAATAATTCATCTTACCTGCAAACTTGATTATATTCTCAAATTGTTTAGTTTGCAGGTATAGATACTTTTTTTATCATAATTATCGCTCTTTTTGCCACCTTATCTTAATTAAACTGTAGAACGATAGTTTCGGATTGTGGCATCGACTGACAAGTAAGTATGTACCCTTGGTTGATTTCTTTTTTGGAGAGTGCATCGTTACTTTTCATTTCTACACTTCCCTCTGAACAATTCATTTTACATGTGCCACAGATGCCGCTTTGGCAAGAATATGGCATAGGGATATTTTGCTGTAACCCTGCTTCCAAAATCGTTTGGTTTCCGTTGGTTTCAAACTCATACCATTTCCCTTGTAATTCAGCTTTGATCTTGGCCGGTTTAGATGCGCTAAGTGTACTTTGATTTGATTTCGTAAATAGTTCTATATGGATTTGATCCTTTGGAATCTTTAGGTTTAATAGCTCTTCGGAAATGGTTTCGATCATTCTTTCGGGACCACAGATGTAAAACTGTAATTTCAAGAGATTGTTATTTTTGATGATAGATTCTATCGAAGTACGGTTGATGTATTTTTCCGTATCTTTTTCTTCACTAAAGAAATACTGCTTTGAGAATCGATTTGGATACTTTGAGGCCCAATGATCAATTTCATCTTTGAAAATTACTGAATTTTTATTTCTGTTTCCATATAACAGCTGTATTTTACTTTTTGGTTCAAAATGTAAAATGGTTCCCATCATACTATAGATTGGTGTGATTCCACTTCCCGCCGCCATCATCACATATAAATTATGATTTGTAGGATCTGGATCTAAGCAAAAATTCCCAGTAGGAGGACTTAGTTCTAATGTATCACCTACTTGAAGAGAGTTTGCAAGATAATTTGTCACAATTCCATTCGGAATTTTTTTGATTGTTAAGCGTGCAAATGGATCTTGAAAGGGAAGGGAAGATAGAGAAAAAGTGCGTGTATAGGACTTATCTTGGATTTTTAAATTAATACTAACATGTTGTCCAGCTTGAAAAGAATGAAACAGATATGGAACGGATATAAACTCGATTGAAAAAGCGTTATTTGGTTCTGCATGTATATTTGTAACTACCAAATTGTAATTTCCATTTTCTGTTTTTTCAAAGAGATCTCTTTCAAATATTTCTTGGTGGCGATTTTCATAATCTTCAAATTCTGTACCCATCCACTTATCCCACCAAGTAAAGTACAGTCCATAGTTGCCATGAAATAATTGATGGTGCATATTATGATGTGTTGAAGCCGTTTTAAATTTCAATATTGGAAATTTGACCCATCCTTTGGGATACAATTCATACCCTAGATGAGCCAGTATATTGTTGGTCATATCAAGCAATTGAATGAATATCATAACTCCGAAATGAATGGGTAGTATAAAAGGAATGATCAGCATGGAAACATTTTCAAGAACTGCTTCTGAAGGATGAAAAGCATAAGAAGTAAATGGCGACGGATCCGTGCTTTCGTGGTGAACTCTATGAAAGAATTGATAAAATAAAGGTAAGTGCATCATTCGATGAAACCAATAAAATAAAGTATCATTTATGAAAAGTGCAATACAAAAACTAAATCCAACCCAAAGCCATCCTCTTTCATTAATATCAGTATATACTAAATTATACCCTATCTTATAAAAATACATAGCTAGGGTGAAGAGGGAGGCGCTTACAAAAAAGGTTAAGATGGAATATTTTATATCGTAAAAAAAGTTGTGATTGGTCGCTCGTTGAACTTCTTGGATACGAATCTTTTGATATTTTTTCTTAAAGAAAACCCAAAAGATTAAAAAAGCAGGTAATGAAAAAATTGTATATATAACTGCATTTTCTACTAGAGCTGGTATTAAATTTTCCAAAAAAAAAGTTAGGTTCATGAAAAGAAAATTCCTGAATCAAAAATCAAGTCAAGCGTTGCATTTTACCAAACTAAACAAATTCCTACAATTCGAGGGGTGACAGGCTCAATTACCAGCATGCTAAATTTCATCTACTAGAAAATGATTGAAGTTGAAGGAGAAAAGGGCTAAACTTAATAGGCTAAATGAAGGAAGTAAAATCAAATTTAAAATCATTGACAAATTGATAAAATCAAATAAGATCATCTGGTTTAGAACTGCTATTCAGGAGCTTTTATGATTTTTTCTAAAAATACCTTCATGGGAATCGCCATTCTCTCTCTGGCAACTGTAATTGGTTGTGATTCGATTGGAAGCAAAGAAGACGATGACAACCAAACTTTGATTTTAGCCTTAGCAGCAATAGCGAATTCAAATTCAACCTGCACTTCAAGCACAAGTACTACTTCAGCCACTGTCACTCCATCTTCAGCGACTTTGAATGATGCAACTAGTTGCGTAAATGGTGTCGTTACTTGCCTTGATAGCAATTTACCATCTTGGATTAAAAATAATTTTTCATGTGTGGTCGGATATGTGTCCGGTTCCAACTATATTATCAAGACGAAAAACCTTCCTAATACTAAAAGTTACTACTATGCAAGTAGGTCAGGCCAAACTACAGCACCGCTATACGAAAGCCTTCCATCGGGCAACACAAGTGCTGGGACAAATGTGATCATTGCTCAAAACTTTACCTTTACAATTCCATCAACTCCGACAACAGGATCAGGTACCGTATCTACGCAGGGTGGACTTGCGGCTATTGGAGTGACTAGAAACGGACTAGCGATCTACAATAATGCCGCGGCACCGCCAGATGTTCTCGCATCGGAAGCAACCACCTTTGATAACTACCAAGGCCATCCTCAAAATTCCGGAATCTATCACCACCATGCAGCTGTTCCGAAAATTTGTGATGGAGGTGCCAACACGAGCAATTCTGGTGCGTGTAACAATTCCAAATTAATTGGAATCGCATTGGACGGTTATCCGATTTATGGGCAAAAAAATGATGCCGGAGTCACACCTACAGTTGACTCTTTCCATGGTACCACTTCGGCAACAGCTGAATTTCCAAATGGAACATACCACTACCGTTATGCGTATGATTCTACTGCAACGATCTATACTCTTATGGGATCATTTTTTAGAGGGAATATAGGAAGCGTTACCAATAACTGAAATATATGTCGAGTTTTCTTCCCTTTCACCCATTCCTCACAAAGGGATGGGTGATTCTTATATTCTTTTTTTTTCTCCAGTGCCAACCTAAGATCTATGAGGCAAATGACCCTCAACTTCAGATGATTTCTGGAGTCATGGTTTACAATAACGAATTGGTATCTGGTATCATTCGGCAGAAACTTCCTGATGTCAGTGAAACTCATCTTACAAGCTTTGACAATGGTATCCAACATGGAGAATTTAAGGTGATGCATGATACAGGTGTGCTATTGCAGTCGACTCATTTCAAAAATGGGAAACAGAAAGGCTATTCCTACACTTGGTTTCTTAATGGAAAAAATAGAAGTTTCTCTGAATTCAAAAACGGATTTTACATTAATGATAAGTTAGAGTGGCATGATAATGGACAACTTGCACTCTATGAAAAATATTCTTCTGAAGGAAAGATCCTCGTTGCAAAGAAATTTTACCGAGAGGGCAAAATTTATATGAATGTGGTATTCCAGGATGATGGAAGTTCTTATGGATTGCCTGGTAGTAAGATTTGTAAACCATTGAAAGATTGAATCAATAAATGAATAAAATTAAACTTATCCTGATCCTAACTTTGCTCTCTTTTTTCTCTCAATGTAAAGAACAGAAACCAATTATTGATCCTAACATAACTTTTGTTTCAAGGCAAATTCCGGGTATACTTCCTTATTTTAAAGGAGCACTCCTAGATCCCTATTGGACCAAGGATGGAGATCGTCCTCCAGATCTTATACGTATGCCGAATATCGAATTTGTCTCCAATCAGAATTTACCTTTTCGTATTCAAGATTACCCAAATCATTACAAGATCCTTGTCTTTTTTTATGCGAAGTGTAACGGAATTTGTCCCATGATCACTAGCAACTTGATACGTTTTTTGCCACAGCTAAAGAACCAGTCAAATGTGATGATCGTATCGCTTACAATCAATCCCGAAGACGATACCGTTGATGAATTGCAAAAGTACAAGACTCGCTACAAAATTAAGCAGAACAATTGGTTTTTTTTAACAGGGGAAAAGGAAAAAATACATAACTTGGCTAGAGAGCAATTTTCTGCGGACGTCAAGTTCATTCAGGGACAGTATGATTTGAAAGATTTTGTACATACAGAAAATGTCTTCCTTTTAGACAAAGAGAATTACTTAAGAGGAGTCTATCGTGCCAAAGGCACAGGAGACTTGGAAAGACTGATCAATGAATATGAGGTCTTAGCTGGTCATTAGATCAAATGCACAAGCGCCGGATATTCGTGAAGGGAACTAGTTAAAGGAATCCCGTGTGTTAGAGTAGGGAGTAGGTTTGTTTTGCTATTTTAAAAAGCGATCTACAAAAGCGGATGGAATCACCAAACCTATCTCACTACCGGCTTGGTAGCCAAAGTTAGCTCTTTGAATCCCTATAAATTTGCCTTCCATAGAAAAAACTCCTGCTCCGGAATTTCCAGGATCTGACATACCATAAGTTTGTATGAAGGGAATTTTCGGATATGTGGGATCGATACCCGTACGATCCAGATGAGATATGTAACCTTCTTTATAAGAATGGTTCAGTCGATACGGAGTTCCAAAAAGGTAAATTTTTTCGCCTACTTTAAGTTCGCTGCGATCTTTATATGTAAAAGAATTAAATTCAAAGTTGCATTCCTCACACCTAAGCAACGCTAGATCAAAAAGAAACTCTGATTTTATTAAATTCAAACGATACTTAGAATTTGAATTCTCAAAATAAACTAGATCCTTTTCGTGCCCAGTTACTGCATGGAAAACCGTTAGTATTTCTTTATTTGAGACGATTAAGCCCGAGGCGAATGGGAGAGAATCGTTATAACTCTGTGAAATTCCAACCGATCGATCGATAATCTTTGCAGAGTCAAAATTACTGATTTGACAATTAAAATTAAGTAGTAAGAGTAAAAATGGAGTTCTGGTATTAAATACCTTCAATACCAGAATCCAGATATCTCTTCTATTTTTTTGTAACTTCACAAGTTCCAGTGGAAGCTGATGAAGAAATCGTACAACTAACCGTATAATTAAATTTTTCGCCAGCAAACACCTTGGTCGTATTCGCAGGTGCTCCACCTATACTTCCAGAAAGGGAAACTGTTCCAGTTAGGGTTTCATTCGTTGCAAAATTGATCGTAAATGAAGTCGCAGTCGATGAACTAGTGATGTCAGAAATTTGACCAACACTTGCAAGTGTAGTAATCGATTTAACATCACTTAGAGCAACAGTCGTACCACCTCCGATATCGAGTCCGCTAGAATTGATCGTCATATTTTCATCAAGTGAATATGAAACGTTGATCACTTTATTATTACTTCCAGCAGCAAAAGTATAGTCACTATAGGTAATGTTTGATTTTCCAGAAATCGTCATCGTTCCAGAGGTTATCGAACTTACATAATTAGGGTAATTGAAATAATTTACCGAGTAGCTACCACACTTATCAGTTCTGATCGTTCCATCGAGAGTTGTATTGAATGAAAGACTTGAAAATGATCCGGAAGGGAAGGAAAGTGTCAATTTCATATTTGTTAGCGTGTAGTTTCCACCACTTGCACAAGTTGATGTTCCGTTTAACGTCACATTTGTACATCCGCTTGAATTACAAGACCCTCCCGATGAAGTAATGGCAGTTGGACGAACCTGTGGAGACAATAAATTCGCTCTATTTGCACGGACAATCTGAGAGTTGATATATGCCAACATATCTTTTTTCTTCATATTAAGAGGAAGATGGAATGAAACTTGATTGTTTCTAGCTGCAGAAACTACACTGGAAGTGACAGCAGATACGCTACTTCTTGCTTGTGCTGATTGATTTGTCGTTGTCAGCGAAGGGCCACTTAAAGCATTCAGGAGGATTAAATTTTCTCCAGTTTTGTCGTCTTTTTCTTTGGGACAGTTTAAAAAGAAAAGGGAAATAAAAATTGAAATCAGTATTCTAAATTTTGTTTTCATCGGTTACCTCAGTAAATCCTAAAACTAAAATATAATATGCAGATAATCAACTCTTTTTTTACCACATAACCGAATTACATTTAGGATGCCTTCCTTACGTTAAGACCGTTTAAACGGTGCAAAAAAATACTTGATTGCTTCAACTAATAGGGTGATTGTGACACTTGAGTTACAGCTTTTCTCTCCTCTATTCTGGCTTCGCTCACCATTTTTGTTTGATACCCAAAATCGGTTAGATTTACATTCATCCTTTCGACATTAAATCAATTTAAGGAAGAAATTGCTCAGGTTGATCCTGATATGCCAATAAACAAACTTGAACAACTTCTGAAGTCAATGTATCGTCTTGGGTGGAGTCAGAAATGACTTGTGGATTTCCCGATCGGATGCTTTTGCCTGTTGGTCTTTGTCCAAGAGGTGAGTCTTCGGCCCAGCTTATATTTAAGCTGATTAAATAACTTTCAGCGAGCTTAATCTTTAATTAAGCTACGTTTTGTGTCATTACGAAAATAATAAAATTAATATCCATTTCTCATTTAACACCAGATTTTGAAGTAAGCTATGAACTAAAAAATAGAAACGGATTGGTTTTTATTTTCATTAGCATTGGGTCGTTGCATCCACTGTAACGTGTTTTGTCAAAAATAAATTTTAGATTGAAGCGATTAAGAAGAGCAAAAGATGAATTGAATTTCTAATTAACAAATGAATACTTGAGATATCCTAATGGTCTCGTTGCGAATGAAAGATTTTTCCTTTGTCCTAGTGTTCGCTTTTTTTTCGATGGATTGCCAGTCGCCAACGCTTGAAAATTTTTGCGAACCAAGTTCGAAATCCAGAAATCAAATTTTAGTCCTCTCAGTACTTTCTTCTACTAATTTGAGTCCTTGCCTTTCAGAAACTGGTAGCCGCATCTCTAATTCTTCCATCTCTTCCAGCAAGGACATCACTTCCTATTCCATACCTTCACTCAATCTGGCAGGTGTTATATCAGATGGAAAAATTCAATTGACTTCGGACACTCTGACCTCTCTAACTCCTTTCGCGGCTCGATTTACAATCACTGGTAAATCGGTGACTGTCGGGGGGATCGAACAAATAAGTGAAACAACTTTTAATTCTTATGAGCAGACTTTGAATTATGTAGTCACTGCGGAAGACAACACGACAAAAACCTACCAAGTGACGTTGACAGCCCCTCGGATTTATGGAGGTTCCTCACTTCGCCTTTGGTTGAAAGCCGATTCTCTTTCCCTCAATGATGGAGATCTGGTAGCGGCATGGAATGATGTAAGTGGTTTTAATAATAATCTCAATCAAGTCACACCAACGGAACGACCCGTATTCAAAAAAAATCAAATCGGAACTTTAGCATCTGTTCAGTTTCGCCAAGCAACTACTCAGCGACTCAGTTTATCTGGGGCGACAGGTCTTTACGTGACCAACAGTGCATCTTTTTTTATCGTATTCAAAGTTCTTGGTACAAATGTCGTGGGGACCACTGTATTGAACTTGCATGGTTCAAATGGAAGAGAATTTGCATTACAGCATCCTACAGCGGAATTTTTGGTGTGCCGAAATGGTATAGCTTGCTCACCGTCATCAAGTGCACAAATCGCTTTTAATTCTTATCTAGCATTAGGTAGTTTCCGAGATGCAAACGTTTCCGCGTCCGAATATTGGAATGGAGATTTTAAAGGGTCCATTCCCGCTGCAGGAGGTAACTTTGATTATTCTGCTGGTGCATCGCCAGGCTCTGGATATCTATCCAACGGCAATTTGGATGCGGACATCGCGGAGGTCTTGTTCTTCAATACCTTGCTCAATCAGAATGAAAGAGACAAAATATTTTGTTACCTGCGATCTAAATACAATCTAACTGCATCACAGACACAGTGCCCTTAATGGAATTGAGTCATCTTAACGCTTTGTCTATTTTATTTCTTTGTGCAATCTAAAGTAATACAATTCGAAAAATGCTTTCACAATGAGAGTGATTACTGGACCTGCTAATGGAAGTTTTATCATCAATATGATAGCTCCAAAATAGAAAAATAAAAAAGAAAAGTAAACAACTCCTCCGAGCGATCCATAATCAGATTCTTCTAGATTCTTTTCCTTTCCCCTCATTGTTTGGAAAGCTTTTACCATGATCTGGAATTGATTGTTCTCTGGAACTGGCGGTGTTCCCAGAGCAACCCATGCCCATGATTCTGATTCATTTCTATATTCGCGGTTTTTGAAAAAACCCACAACTCTCGGCATATAGCGATACAATGTAAATAGAAACATACCCCAGATATAATATTGTTCACTTGGGGAGAGGGAATTGTAAAGTGTAGGGAAGGTGAAATTTGCATCCATACCACCCGTACAGGCAACACTCAAAAAAAGTTCGATGAGTAAGTAGAAAAAGAAATTAAAACCGATCAGTAGCGCGATGATACAAATGATGACGATAATTAATATAGCACCAAAGAAGAGGATAAAGAACACATAAAAAATTTTTCCAAACCATGGTTCTGGAACTTCCAAGTCACGAAGTCCCATTTCGTTTCCCTGCTTAACTGCGGCATAAAGTGAAATCGATGTTAAACGAATGAGACCATAGCCAAAAACAAAATAAAGTTCTGGATACAGAGGTAACATGATATTCCTGGGTTCTGTTGAAAAAACGAACAAGCCGAGAAGGGGAGCTAGATCCGCGATGAAATCGGACCATTCTTTTTTCGACCAAGGTAGCAAACTCAGTAAAAAATTTTTCACAATTGGTAGAGAATCGAAAATTTAGGAATTTCGATCAATCAGATTTTACTACATCTAAGCTGCTAAATCCGAAAGAAAAAAATGACTTTTCTCCTGTTAATAGCCTTTCGTACCAAGAGTTAGTTGATTGGGTGTTACTTGATAAAAGTTCAATTCCATAATCTTCTAAAATTTTTAATAGCACATCAATTCTATCGGAATCTTTGTTGTGCGATCCATTTTTTACCTCGGTCATTGACGCAATTATTTCTCCTAATCACTTTTTTTAGGAGCAGAAAGTTTTTACTTCAATGCTTTGCGATTGGAAGAGTGAAAGACACATTTGTCAATATTTTGCTAGTATCTAGGTGAGATGCAATATTGTAAGCTTCGGCAGATCCGCTGTGTCTTCTTATGATTTTATCGACTAACGTAAGGCCGAGTCCATAATCCATCGTAGGCAAAAACTCGTGTACGAGTTTTGTTAGTCGAACCATTGGCTCAAAAACCATACTCGAGCATTCCTTTGGGATCCCAAATTTATAATCTGAGTTTATGAGTGGTTCATTTAAGAAAGAAACTTTACATTTATGTCCATCCATTTCGCAGATTATATAGACCTTTGTTTTTGGTTCCGAAAACTTAATGGTATTGATGATGAGCTCTTGGATCATCATTTTAAGATAATTGATCTCTCCATGAAAAAAAATGTCTTCGTATTTTGGTTTCGTTTTAAATAAATCGTAGGAAAGAAATTTTGAATCTGAGTACGGTGTATACTCTTTCAAGATATCTTCTATAAATTTATGAATGTTCATCAAGCTGATGGTTGATGGTATAAACTTTGCTTTTATAATATCATCAAAAATCTCCAACGTATCGATCATTCTTTTTCCGGACTCCATATTGGAAATCAAGAGATCGATCAATGCACTCGGAACGGAAAAAGTTATCCCATCTTCCAATGGTTTTGCCTTTCTTTGAATCAATTGGATCGTTGGAATCAAACTACCAAAACCGGTTCCCTGTGAGAAGCTATGACGCAAACCTTCCAACATGGAATCATCTGATTTTTCGTCATCTTTCCTCATCGTTTCAAATTTCCAACGATTCCAATCCAATTGCGCTTGATTGCGCTCGTTTTTTTCCCTTTCCATTTCGTCTTTGATGTGCTTGATTTTCGCAGTCTCGATGGATTTGTTGATTCGAAGATTCAATTCATCTGGAACCAAGGGCTTTGCAATATAGTCGATGACGCCTTTATGAAGAATGGGGATGATTTCTTTGATGTCTGTGACAGAAGAATGAATGATGATGATCGGGGGCTGTGCGAGACCAATGAGATGATCAATCAACTCTTCCCCACTCATGACTGGCATGCTCAAATCTGTAATGACTAAGGGAATGTTCGTTTCCCTTTGAAAAACTTCTAACGCTTGCTTTCCATTTTCAGCATCTAGGACTTGAAATTCTGATTTTTCTAGAACTCTTCGTATCAAATCTCTAGATAATTTGTCATCATCGACTACTAAAGCTAGCTTTTTCATTCTGATTGGTGATGTTACTTTGCGCTTAGTAACCGCCTCAACGCAACTAGATTTTTGAGAAGATGCCGAAAGAGAATATGCTTAAAAAAAAGGCAAAACAATAGCGCCAATGATTTTGATATGCTTAAAAAATAACCAAATGCGGAATATTTTCTATAGCTCATAAAAATTAAGCGATTGTTTGGCTTTTATTTGCGTAGAGATTCGATAATCTTACCAAGTGGCATTTTTTTTGGTTTCGATTTAAAAAAATGTCAATTTAAATTCGTATGATGATCTAAAGAAATCGGGATCGAGGGATATAAAATATGAAGAAGATACTTGCAGTTGATGATGCACCTACGGTTTTAAAAATCGTTGAGTTCACATTATCAGATGAAGGCTATGAAGTAAAGACCGCTGAAAATGCAGAAATAGCAAAAAAAATGATAGAAGCGGAAGCTTTTGACATCGGAATCTTTGACGTCAACATGCCAGGCCAGAACGGGATCGACCTAACACGCGATGTAAAGGCAATGCCTAACGGCAAAAATATGAAGATTATAATGGTCACGACCGAATCAGGCGAAGACTTAAAAACCGCAGGACAAAAAGCAGGAGCGGTTGGATGGCTTGTGAAACCTTTCGAAAGTGAAGATTTGATTGAACTTGTTGGACTTTTATAAATAAATTTCCGTTCAATTCCAGATTGAATGTTGTTTTCAATCTAAGATTTTTTTCGTCACAAGGACAGAATCGTTTGGATTGTGTCGAAGATAAAGGAAGGACTTGACTCTAGATTTACGAAAACTTTGCAAGATATCTTTGATTGTTTGAGAGACATAAATGAACTTAACTAACCTGATTAAAAACTCGAATTTAAAAATGAAACTCATCGCGAGTTTTGTCGGAATCAGCTCCCTTGTTATTCTTAGTATTGGGACACTGAGCTTCTTTAGCGGCAAAAATGCTGTAGAATCGCTTGCCATGCGACAACTAACGATGGCTAGAGATATGAGGAAAGAATTTTTAGTCACTTATTACACTGATTTAAAAAACTCAGTCAATACGCTAAGTGATGATGCCATCCTAACAAGTGCGGCTAGAGAGTTTATATCAGCTTATAAAGTTTATTCGAAGGAAGCTGGCAATAACATTGAAGAATTAAAGAATGCCAATCGAAGATTAGAATCTGATTTAGTTAGCAAAGTAAATGAAACTTCTAAAGAAAATTATCCATCCGGAATCTTTTCAACTGACAACCCAAATGGAAATATATTAAAAAATTCTTATATCACGGCGAACCCATTTAAACAAGGTGAAAAACATAAACTAGACTTTGCAAATGATGGATCAACCTATTCCAAAGTCCACGCCAAATATCACCCACATTTTAGAACTTACTTAGAAAGATACAGATACTACGATATTTTTATTTTGGATAATGAGGGAGAACTCGTTTACACTGTTTTTAAAGAACATGACCTGGGCACCAATTTGATCACTGGTGGCTTGCGAGACTCAAACATAGGTGAGTTGTACAGTCGACTCAGGAATACCAGTGATCGAAATAATTTAGTCTTTTCATTATTCGATTTTTATGCTCCATCCTATGGTGCTCCCGCTCAATTCTTAGGAATTCCAATCATGGATGGGAAAACAAAATTGGGTGTTCTCATGATTCAGATTCCCATCGATGAAATAAACAAAACCATGACCGGTGATAAAAGGTGGAAGGAGCTTGGATTAGGGAACTCAGGCGAAGTTTATGTAGTGGGACGAGATTTTAAGATGCGCAGTGACGCACGAGAGTTAGTCGAAAATCAGAAACAATTCATTGAAAATATAAAAGAGAGTGGAATCGATTCTAAATTAATTCAAAAAATGGATTCTTTGAAATCATCGATACTCATGCTAGAAGTGAAATCAGAGTCAGTTAAAGAAGCGTTAAACGGACAGATTGGATCTTGGATTATTAAGGACTACCGCAATGTCGATGTGTTGAGTGCTTATTCCTATGTGGAAACACCAACTGGGAAATGGGCGATTGTTGCAGAAATTGATTTAGCCGAGGCAACTGCGGAATCAAGAACTCTTTTGAACCGAACTCTTGTATTTGGATTATTCACTCTGGTTTTGGTTGTGTTTTTTGCGATTTATATATCAGGTGTGTTGAATGCACCTATCAAAAGATTGGTTGCAATGGCTGGTAAGGTAGCCCTCGACGTAAAAGATGGAAAGTTGGATTCCAGAATGACTCAAGATGGTTTGAGTATTGATTTTATAGAAATCCCACCTGGAATTAACAACATTCTTCAGTCAATTTTAGCTCCCATAGAAGAATCTTCTAAAGTGTTAGCGGAAATGTCCAATGGCAATCTAACAACATATGTTACCGGAGATTATAAAGGTGATCATGCGGAGATTAAAAATGCACTCAATCGAAGTTTAGATTCTTTTAACGAGATATTGGGTAGCCTAACAATAGCCGTTGATGAAATGCAAAATGGTGCAGGTCAAATTTCTGATGCGAGTCAGTCCCTCTCTCAAGGAACTTCCGAACAATCAGCATCCGTTGAAGAAATTTCTGCTGCTGTAACGGAACTTAGCTCACAAACAAAACTTGCAACAGCAAATACCAAGAAGGCGAACATTCTATCTTTTGAAACTTTGGAACGATCAAAAAAAGGCTCTGAAATGATGAAAGAACTTATGGAGTCTATGATTCAAATCAAAGCGGCTTCAGGGAATATTTCTAAAATCATAAAGGCTATTGATGAAATCGCATTCCAAACGAATCTTCTATCATTGAACGCGGCTGTGGAAGCCGCTCGAGCAGGAAAACACGGAAAAGGATTTGCAGTGGTTGCCGCTGAGGTAAAAAGTCTTTCGGATCGAAGTGCAAAGGCCGCAAAAGAGACAGCAGACCTGATCTTAGAATCAGTAAATAAGGCAAATGCAGGAGCAGAAATCGCCGAAAAAACAGTCTCAGCGCTCTCCGAGATTAGCCGAAGTGTCGAAGAAGTAGCGAATCTAATGAAAGAAGTTACTACAGCATCTGAAGAACAATCAATTGCACTTTCCGAAGTAGAAAAAAGTATCCAACAGATTGAAGAAGTAACCCAAAACAATGCGGCAAATTCAGAAGAAACAGCTGGCGCATCTACAGAGTTAGCAGGTCAAGCGGATAGCATCGGGGAAATGGTTGGAAAATTTAGAGTCAAAACAGATGTAATAAGGAAGACTTCCACAAACAAAAGGTCTTTAACATTTCTAAGAGCAGAACCTGCAGAGCCAAAGCCACAAAAAGAAGTTCAGAAAGAGCCGCCAAAAAAGGCAAAGGCTAAACCAGAAATCTCATTAGAAGATGATGACTTTGGACAATTTTGAGGATTTATGAGCCTGGAAAAACTCAAATCAAAGAATGACTTAGATGACGATGATGATTTTTATGATGAGGAAGAAGAAGATTCGCTCTTAGATAATTATTTAATTTTTAAGTGCGATGAGAAAGACTATGCTTTGGAAATTCGTTTTGTAACGGAAATTGTCGCCCTACAAGAAATTACAGAAATTCCGGATCTTCCCCCATATCTCAAAGGGATCATCAATTTAAGAGGCAAGGTTTTGCCTGTGTTAGATGTGAGAAGTCGATTCAATATGGTGGAAGCTGAATATACGGAAAGGACGTGTTTAGTCATAGCCGCAAAAGAAAATTCAATGATTGGCCTCATAGTGGATGCGGTTACAGAAGTAGTCAAAATCCCTTTTTCCGAAATAGAACCTCCTCCCAAAATGAATGATAAAATAAGCAGTCGTTTTGTGACTGGTATTGGAAAAGCACAAGAAGGCGTTAAAATCATATTGAATTTACATAATTTAATTTATGAAGAAGAAGTTAAGCGAGTTGATGCTCAGATAAAAGAAATGACAAAAGAATCGACGGAAACTCCATAAACGTCTTTCAATAGGTAAATCATAATGGATGAGTTTTTAAGAGACTTTTTAAAAGATACAAGAGAAGATTTAAATAAGATTGAATCAAATCTTGTAAGTCTAGAAAAGAAAATCTCTGACAATGAAGAAATTGATTTTGACGTCGTTAATACAATTTTCCGACATTTTCATAGTATAAAAGGCTCATCTGGTTTTTTTCATTTAAGCGAACTGGTTCGCGTTGCGCACCAAGCAGAAAACATATTGGATTCTTACAGAAAAAAGACTCTTGGTATTAAACCAGAATCATTGGATGTAATTTTTAAAGTACGAGATTTTATTGGAGAAATCGTAGAAAGAATTGAAGAAACTGGAAGTGATAAAGGTCTTGAAGAAACTGCGGATGCATTGATCGAAGAATTAAAAAACTTAGAAAATAATCAAAACGCCAATGATCAAGTAGCAGAAGAAAAACCCAAACAAAAGAAATTTGGGATATTCATCGAAGAAGTTATTGAAGAAAAACCAGCAAAAGCAAAAAAGTTCGGATTGTTTGTTGATGGCGATACGAAAGAAGAGCCCATCGCAAAAGCCAAAAAATTTGGATTATTTGTTCCTGAATCTGATGAACTTCCTCAAACGAACGAAATAAATCCCTCGCCAAACGAGCCTATCTCAAATAATTCCGAATCTCAGCCAAAACCAATTCTTGCACCCAGACGTCCGACTCCAGTTTCCGATGCTAAACCCGTATCAGGAAATATAATTAAGGATGTTCGGGTAACAACGGATAAGCTGGATTCTCTTTTAGATTTACTTGGCGAGCTTGTGATTGTTGAGGCTATGGTATCGCGTCAAACAAATGACGGGATGTTAAACATTGAAATGTTACGTAAGGCCGCCTTTCAACTTGGCAAGGTAACACGCAATCTGCAAGAAGTTGGTCTTGCGATGCGAATGGTTCCTGTATCTGGACTTTTTCAAAAAATGACAAGGCTAGTTCGAGATCTTTCAAAACAATCCAATAAGTTGGTCAATTTTAAGGTGATCGGAGAAGAAACTGAAATAGATAAGACCATAGTAGAACAGTTAAGTGATCCTCTTGTCCATATGATACGCAATTCTTTGGATCACGGTATGGAAACCAAAGAGGAAAGAGCCAATACAAATAAACCTCTAACAGGAAATATTTCCTTAGAAGCAAAACATAAAGGAAACGAGATTTGGATCATTATCAAAGATGATGGCAGAGGTTTGAATCGAGAGAAGATTCTCAAAAAAGCCAAAGAACAGAATATAATAAAGTCAAATGGATCCGAGCTTTCTGATGAGGAAGTTTGGAATTTAATCTTCGAACCAGGTTTTTCAACAGCAGAAAAGATCACAGATCTTTCAGGTAGAGGCGTTGGAATGGATGTGGTTAGAAAAAATATTCTCCAAATCAAGGGTAAAATCGACATAAAATCAACGTTTGGTGAAGGAACCTCTATTTATCTAAGGATTCCACTTACATTGGCTATCATTGATGCCATTGTGGTTAAGTATTCTGGAAGATATTATGTTTTACCTACAGACAGTATTGATCGATTTGTTGATTTAACCATTCATAAAGTGTCTGAAATTTATGATAACCAAGAGCTGATTCGAATCGGAGAGCAGTTAATTTCAATTGTAAATTTGAATCACATGTTCAAATACAACAAAGTCAAAGAGATACAAGATGAAAAGACTGCGGTTGTGATTGGAAAGAATAGGGAATACGTCGCCATACGTTTGGATGAAATCATTGGCCCACAGCAAGTCGTAGTAAAGTCTTTGGATGATACAATGGAACATATAGAAGGCATCTCAGGTAGTGCTATTTTGGGTGATGGACAAGTTGGATTGATTCTTGATCCAGAATTCATCATTAGAAAGTATGTTACCTCAAAAATAGATTCACTTGCAGAAGTAAAACAATCATGATCGGACTAGACGATGTTTTATATTCAAAATTCTCAGCGTTGATTAAAGAAAAGGTTGGCATTGAATACGGTCCCGATCAGAAAAATCTATTAAACAATCGTTTGATGGCGTTACTTCTCGCCAATAAGATTGAAAATTTTCATGAATATTTTGAATTGATTAGTAATGACGAGAAGGGCAACTACCTCACAGAATTCATTGCCAAAATTACCACAAATCATACATATTTTTATCGAGAGAAAAGTCATTTCGAATTTTTAGAATCGCGTATCTTCCGGGAACACGAAGAGGACATTTCACAACGGAACAAAAAGGAATTGCGTTATTGGGTTGCGGCAAGTTCGACAGGTGAAGAGCCTTACATGCTGGCAATGATGCTAAAGAATCATTTTGTTGATCGTAATATAGTACCTGTTAAAGTTCTCGCGACTGATATATCCAGAAAAGTGGTTGAAAAGGCAACGGAAGGGAAATATAAGAGATCGGAAGTAGACAAGTTACCCGAATATTATGTTCAATCCTTTTTTAATACGGTTGAATCTAAGTTTTTTGAAGTAAAACCAGAGGTAAAGGACCTTGTTACCTTTCGGGTTCTCAATTTAGTTCGAGAATCCTTTCCATTTCAAGGTAAGTTTGATGTAATTTTTATACGCAATGTAATGATTTATTTTGATGAAGAGACGCGTAGAAAGCTAATTTCTCAACTTTATGATTTGTTGAATGATAATGGATATTTATTTATTGGTCAGACAGAGTCGATTCATTTTAAGATAAACAAATTCAATCAAGTTTTTCCATCTGTTTTTAAAAAAGATATTTAAATGACTAAAAAGATCCGAGTTTTAATCGTTGATGATCAATCAGTTGTTAGATCAATTTTAGCAAAGGGCCTCTCTGAATTCCCGGAGATCGAAGTTATTGGGAAGGCGGCTGATGCTTGGGAAGCAAGAGATTTGATCGTAGAACATGAACCTGATGTAGTTACTCTCGATGTTGAAATGCCGAAGATGAATGGCTTACAGTTTTTAAAAAAGCTAATGCCACAGTATCCTTTGCCAATCATAATGGTGAGTTCCCTTACTCAAGAAGGCCAAAGTACAACGATTGAGGCGTTAGAGTCGGGAGCTGTGGATTTCGTGGCAAAACCCGATGGCACGGATGGCAGTATGCCTAAGATGATTTCTGAACTTTATGAAAAGATTATGATTGCATCTAGAGTAGATGTTAGCGGATGGAAGGTTGAGAAAAGTGCCCCGAAAGTTAAAAAGCCTACGGTTAAAAAGCTAAATCTAGTTTCAAGAAATCACATATCTCTGATTGCAATTGGAGCCTCGACTGGAGGAACTACTGCCATAATAGAAATTATATCTTCGCTTCCGCCGAATATGCCTGGCATTGTCATCGTCCAGCATATGCCAGAGGGATTTACTCGGACGTTTGCGAATCGACTGAATACATTATCCGAATTAGAAGTAAAGGAAGCCGAGGATTTTGAAGAAATCAAACCAGGGAAAGTTTTAATCGCACCTGGAGACAGACATCTTCTCGTAGAAAAGTCAACGACTGGGCATAGAGTTCGTTTGTCAAATGCGGAGAAGGTTACTGGTCACCGACCTTCCGTTGATGCTATGTTTTCATCAATTGCAGAACTCAGTGTGGCTCGGGAAACTCTTGGCATCATTCTTACGGGCATGGGCAAAGACGGAGCAGATGGACTTCGAAAAATGAAGGACAGAGGCTCAAGAACCTTAGGACAGGATGAGGTTAGCTGCGTTGTCTATGGTATGCCGAGAGAGGCTTTTCTAAATGGTGCAGTAGAAAAACAAGTGGCACTGAGTCAGATTCCAGAAGCGATTATCAACATATTAAAATAATACATTTCATATAACAGGCAGATTCTGAAATTTATGGCAGAACCTCTGTCCAATTTGACATGTCTTTAGATTTAAAATATTTGACAGCAAAGTTAGACGATGTGTTCCCCTGAATACGAATGAAGAAGTTCCCTTGGAAGATCACTGGGATACTCAAATCAATATTTCTCACAATTTCCGAATTGGGAATGGAAATTGTGCCGAGCTTTGTCCAATTCATACCATTGTCTTCAGAAGAAAAATAAAAGAGTGCTCCACTCCCATCATAGACAATACCCACAGCATACAATCTTTCTCCGACACTCCCAATCAGGATATATTCTCCTGAAGAAAGTCCACCCGTGATTGTGCTTGTGGATGTTGCGATGGGTTGGCTCCAGACACTCGGATCAGTAGAAGTATAACGTATGTTTGTGCCAGTTGTGATCAACGTTCTTCCAGAGGAATAAAATCCAGATCTCGACTGCCCTGTTCTGGTTACAGTCGTGTCCGTGAAAGAAGCTCCATTCCAACGGTAGTAGCGATCATAGATGAGTGTTCCATTCAAATTTGCGACAAATCCTTCAGATGGATTACCAGAGGGATTTTGAATGCATACCCAACTGCTTGCCCCACTTCCTAGCGCACAGACTTTTCCAAGGCTATCACTAGATTTCAAATAGATAGCGAACCCCTGGTTGTTCGAAGCCGACGGCAATCCGTTAAACAAAATCTCTGTAGAGGAAAAATTTGGATCTGTGATTTCTTTAAATAGTAAATTGTCCAATGATGTTCCTGTCGCATAATAGAATATAGAACTTAACACCGTGCGAGGATTAGATGTTCCACTTTGTTTGACACCTAATGTTTGGTATACTCCGTTGTGTTTGCTGATTCCGACGATTCTGCAAGCGACGAACGCATTTCCAGATACCTTACTACAATTCGGTAGACTCAAATTTTTTTTGGAAAAATTGATCCCGTCGGTCGTTTCAAAAATACTCTCAGAATCATAAGCCGAAAAAAAGAATAAACTTCCATCAGACACTTGCATATTTAGAGGAGGGCCAAAAGTGCCTGAAAACAAGCTAAATGCATAGGGTCCAAGAAGACCGCGTATGTCACGAAGAGGATCTGATGGTGAGCCTTCCTTGAGTTCTGTTTGGCGGCATGAGATAATACTCAGAAATGCAGAAAGAAACAAAGCGATTTTTTTGATCTTCATATATTTGATGTTTCCCTTCAATACCGGTAACTCATATCGATCGACAAAACAGATTCCCATTTAGATTGAGACCCGACACCTAATACAGACATATACTCAAAACGCGGTAATATAGAAAGAGAACCGGATCCACTTGCGCCGCTAAAGAAATAACTATCAATGCCATTTAGAAGCAAGAAGGCTCCATACATTGACCAAGCCTGATTTCTTTCTTTGACGGCAGTTTCCAATGCATCAAACTTAGGTTCGCTTGCGAGATAGGAGAGAAATAAATTTCTCTGTAATTTTTCGCCACTCGAAAGTGTTCCGTTATCAGAGAAAAAAGGAAGAACAAAATTGAGATTTTGGCTGACGTCATTTCTTTGGTAATTTCCTCTTGCTTCAATCACCTGAGTCTCCGATCGGATCGCATTGGAGAAGAGAAGGATGCCACCGACCATCCAGCCGTAACCCTTTGCCTTATCTCCTCCATACACCTGACCCCAACCTGGTAAAAATGCGGACCGAATCAACCTCGAACTAGGTTTTGTTGACTTAACGTATTCTTGGGATGTACTCCCACTAAACGTACCTTCGTTCCAAGAGTCTGCTGCAAAATACGAAGAGATCGCATCTGCACCTAACAAAAATGCGAGGCCGATTAAGGATGCGGAGCGCTGTTCCGTTAAATCACGACGAGCTGCTTGGTAGATATTTGGTGAGACGTAATCTTTCCCTGTCAATCCACCTTCGTAACCATAAAAACGAGATTCTGTAACATAAGAAAAAAGAAAGAACGCTTGTGCAGGGTATTGGGCGTTAGCGGGATTGTTATTTGCATCCACCCCATAAAGAAAAAATCCGCCAGGATAGGAAGAACCATAGCCGACTCGTTGTTTTGTGGCTGTGTGTAGGTCGAGAGCATACATCAAAACGGCGATTTCCAAAGTAGAAAATGTGATCGCAGTCTTTGTATCTTGCGTACGATAGAGTCCTGAGTAACCAGGTATCAGTCCACGCGCAAAATTCCCCCATGGACTAATAATTTCTTCTTCGGGTCGTGGGATAAACTCGTCTCCTTTCTCAGAAGCCTCTGCTACCCGAATTTTTTCAAGTTCATCCTCTGACGAGTCTCCATCCTTATTTGTATCCGCATCTGAATCTGTGTTTGTTTCGGATATAGAGTCATTTTTTGTTTGAGAGTTGTCTGTCCGTAAACCATCCTCTTTTAAAATGGGTTTAGGCGTTTTCCAGTTAACGACCAAGATTTTAAGGGATTTAATTTCTGATTTGTTTAAAACATCCAGTTTCCCACTTTCATATTTAATGCGAACGCTTGTTTTGTCAATGGTGGTTTTTACATTCTGAATTTCTTTACCATTTTTTAAAAGAACAGAATCAGAATAGTTTGGGAATGGTAAAAGTAGAAAAATGAAACAAAGGAACGTACAATTTATACGCTGAAATGAAAGAGTTCGAACAAGCTTTAATAGTCGACTGAATAACGTAAAAGAAAGCTGCCTTGGAGGATTTTTCTCACGGATCCGAATGGGAAGCGCATACTTCACAGGCATAATACACATGATCTAAAACCGACTGGTTTGAGTGGCGAATCAAATTCAGAGAAGCGAGTGTGAAAACTTCATTCGGATGCCGCCGTATTCCGAGCTTTGTCCGTAGAGTCTGGAGCCAAATGCCTTCGAGATGAAAACCATTTCGTCTGCGTGTGATCGTCAAGACCTGAAAAAACTATGGTGTTTCATTTTTAGTTAAATATAAATCTTTCCATTCCACAATAATAAAACCGAAGGGAAGATTTGATAAAAGGAATAAACTCAAAAACTTTTTCCAAGACCAGTCCGATTTATCTTTTTCTTGAAATAATAAAACAAGATATAGAATAAACAACAAACCATGGATCATACCGACATACCTTACCAAAATGGGTTGTCCAAAAGCATATTTGAGTGGCATTGCTATGAAGAGCAGAACAAGGAAGGAAACTCCTTCGAGAATGCCAAGAAGTCTTACACGTGAAAGAGAAGGTGTCATAACACAAGAAACAAGTGGTACTTTTTGCGATCAAGTTCAAATTTTTCCGCGTCTGAATCTTGGCAAGTAAATGAAATCAAACCATTAGGAGTAGTGGCAGAGTCTTGAAATTAAAAGTTTATGTTCACGAAAGATTTAATGGAAACAATTCTTGAACCAGGGATTACTCAGGGATTAGTTGAACCTGACTCTTTTACTTCAGAAATAATGATTGTTATACGTGAATGATTCATTGAAACTAAGGATCATTTTTTGCATCCTTATCTGCAGAGTCCGTCTCCATATATGGTGACTGCGCAGCTGAAATCGAGAGCGATTGTAAATCTGTCAGAAAGACGCGTGCCCGCATCATGCAATGTTTGCTTGAAAAAGGGAAGAATATCTCCGCCAAGTCTCTATGGAAAAACGAGTCCAAACTCAGTGAAAAATGTGCGGAAGCAATGAACGAGATATAAATGTTCGGTTCAAAACTGATTAAATCTGACCGTTTCATTAGTGTTTAGTGTCAGCTACCTCTTTTACTCCAGTCGCATCCAAAGGCCCCCAATGACCTGGATAAAAAACTACATAACCTTCATTTACGTAAGCAAGTAAATCGTTATGTGCTAATTCAAAATCGTCCATATAAAAGTGTTCTGTTGCTTGGTTCTTATTGCCAAGGGAACCACGAATCAAATCTCCAACAAATGCCTCTTTTGTGTCAAGTAACACAATTAAGGAACCTGGTGTGTGGCTTTTTGAAGGTACTACTTTTCCCTCAATACCATACTTTTCCAAAGACATGGTTTTGCTAATGTATAGATCAGCCGTATACGCAGAAAAATTTGGATTCAAAAACCATTTTAGTATATGAGCAAACAATCCCTTTGCATTCAATACTTCAGGATTGTGACCGGATTCATGCATAGCCTTGTCACCAAGTCCTGCAAGTATAGGAATCGAAAAATTTGATTGTAAGTATTTTGAATTTCCACCATGATCAGCGTGACCATGTGTGATGATATTTACCAAAATATTTTCAGGATTGACCCCAACAGCTTTCAATCTAGGAATTAAATCTTTTTCGTCTGAAGAGTCACCGTTGTCGATGAGAATCCATTTATCTTGTATCTTGGAAGGAATCAAATAAAGGTTTGCGATGCCCGTATCAATTGTGATCACTTTAGAATCTTTTAATATGGTCTTCGCATTCGAATCCAATGATTTGCAATAAAATTGCAGAATAAGAATGATAAAAACAATTTTCTTCATAAAATATTTACTCTGTTCAATCTGATCGAGAATGGAGAATCAATCTAATTGTCATCCCGGATTTTTTTCAATTCATTTCCAAATGCTTCTGGCTCTTCATAATTTGGTGCATGGGCTGAATTCTCAAACCAAACATACTTTTTTTTGGGAGCAGAAAGTAGATTAAAATATCTTTCTGAAAGTTCCCACGGTGTGTTGTAGTCATATCTTCCGATTAAAAAATAAACAGGTATTTTAATGGTTTTTGCTTGGTTTGGTAAATCGATTCCATCGACATGTGGCCAAACTTTGATTAGAGATGTTGCCATTCCTGCAAAAAATCTTAGATTATCTAATAAAGAATACTCTGGTGAGGAGAACATCATTTTTCCTAAGTGTTGGTACATATCATTTTTCAGTTCGCCATGATACATGCCTCCTCCATAATATCCGAGCCATTCCCGTTCTTTTCCTAAGTCTTGTAAACTGTTATATGGAGGTTCCCCTATCTGGGTTAATTCATTTATCGCGATATCATTTTTATTTTTTTGCGCTTCCTGAAGTGTGAAACGATACGATAGACTTTCATTTTCGCGAGCATTTACAAATTGCCCGATACCTATATAGGCGATGTAGTCTTGAGGGTAACGGTTAACGGCGAGTAAAGATATGATCGAACCCCATGAATGACCAGCTAAAAATATCTTTTCTTTATTCAGAGATTTTTTTAAATATTGTGTAAGTTCATGAATGTCCTTGATGAAGGTATCAATTTCCAAGGTTCCAGATGATGAGAGAAAATGAAAAGACTTTCCCGCATTTCTTTGATCCCATCTAACGACGACAAAATATTTTTCCGTGATGAAATCATGATATCTCGCCATTGAAAGATCAGGAGACCCTGGACCTCCATGAACCATCAGTATCACTGGATTACTCTTGTCTTGTCCACGAATTGAGATCCATTGTTTGTCACCATTGATGTCCAGCTCTTCCAAAATTTGGATTCCGTTTGTTGATGTTATATCTGTTTTTGATTTTAACTCATTTTGAAGGTTGTGTTTATTGATTGAAACGAATCCCAAAATGGAAATAACAATCAGAAGAATAAGAATCATTACGAATTTTAAATATTTCATTGGTTTTACTCTGCTTGCCTAGCCAATTGGATTTTGTTATTTGGCACAGCCTTTTTTACATGTTTCAAATTGATTCGATGGTCATTTAACGCATCTGATCAAATATTGATTGTTCGGATTACTTTTCCCAAAGACACCGTTCTCTGCATTGAAAGTGTAATACAATTCCTGTGCAAATTGATTGGATGCTAACGCAGAATCGAGTTTATAGTAAACGCCATCAGCGATTCGCGTCGAAGTCCAAAATAAATTTGTCGGAATGCCCCATTTGCGAGTTAACCCGCTTTCATATGCAAATTTCATTTCCAAGTCTGTAGGAAGTCGGTAACCAATGGAATTACATTTTTTATCTGCACTTTCAAAATTTTTCGCATCAAACTGATCTGACCAATTTAAGATCTGTAGATCAAAAAAGTATTCATCATTCGATCCGGACAACCATAGGAGAGGAATTCCTAGACCTAACGGAGAAAGAATGATAGTCATCCAATTTACCTTCCGATCAAGTTCCACTTTTTTGAGGATGACATCGTCTTTTTTGAAAATGATTACGTGTTTTTCGGCAATGAAATTACTCAGTTCAATCGAAACAGGCGTTAGACCTTTGGATTTGCCCTGATGAATTGTTTCCACACTACTAGGAGATGTAGAAATCTTTGAAGTAGTACTGCACGACATAAAAAAAACGAAAATAATGAGCATAAAAGACACAAGCTGATTCATACAATTTCCCTCTATTTTCATTCAAGGGCATTGGATATGATATACAAGACAATTTAAAAAATTAGCTTAATTTCATGGATTTCAGAATGTACACTTTCTCAGGGGTATCATGAAATGACCAAAATGTTGCGCAGAATAAAACACGCCTTAGTCATTGAACTGAGCCTGATCCTAGTAGTGTTACTGAAAGGATTTTGAAAATAATTCTTGCAAACCTATAAAATAAACCACTTTTTATCAATGAGTTTAGGATTTCCCTTTTGAAAAAGAAAAAATACATTATCTGTCTCGATGATGAAATGCCTATTCTCTGGAATTTGAAGGAACAGCTACGCAAAAGCTTTGGACATTCGATTTCTATAGAAACTTTCGAAAATGGCAAAGATGCATTATTACTCATAGAAGAAATCAACCAGGAGAAAGCTGAGCTTCCTGTCGTCATCTGCGATCAAGTCATGCCAGGTTTAAACGGAGATGAGTTTTTAATTGCACTTCACAAGACAAATCCAAAAACCAAAAAAATTATGCTCACAGGACAGGCATCTGCTGAAGCAGTAGGCAGAGTAGTAAATGAATGTGGGTTATATCGCTTTCTTCCGAAACCTTGGGATGCGTCTGACCTTGAACTTACGATAAAAGGAGCGATTGAATCATTTGAAAAAGAAAAAGACTTAGAATTAAAAAATTTAGAACTAGAATTTTCTCTCTATTACAACTCCGAATCGGGTTACCCTAATTTTCAAAACTTAATCCGAAGATTAAGAGTATCAGAAGAACAGAATGATTCCATTTCACTGGCCCTTATCAAAGTGGGTTCTTTTGAAAATATAATTAGAAACTTTGGAATCAATATATATCATAATGTACTTAATGAATTTCTTAAGATTCTTTTTCATCATCTATCAGATTTTTGTGAGATTTACCATACATACCAGGATGAAATAGCGGTTGTTACAAATAGGGAAGAGTCTTTATTAATAGATGAGGTTGAGGTCTTTCAACTACTAGCCAAATCGGAAGATTTAGTAGTTCAAGGTGTAAGCTTTCGATTACAAACTTTTTCTGCGTCTGCGACAGGAAAAGAGGATGCATACTATAAGGCTAAAATAGCACTTATTAAAGCGGAAGGTCAATTATCAAAAAATACTCTATCCTTCGACGCCGATCATTCAATTGATCACCACAATGAAAATATTCAAACAGGTATCATCATAACGCAAGCGATCCAAGAAAAGAATATTATTCCATTTTACCAAGCAATATATGACAATCGAACGAATTCAATTTATAAATATGAATGTTTAGCAAGAATAAGGGGGAAAGAAGGCTTTTTATCGCCTGGATTTTTTCTGCATTTAGCAAAAGCTACGGGTGCAATTCGAATGATCGGTTTAAATATAATCGATTTATCTATGAAAAATTTTAGTGATAAAACATTCGAATTTTCTCTGAATTTAACCGAGGCAGAGTTAGAATACAAAAATTTTAGCAAATGGGTAGAAGGAAGACTATCATATTATAAAATTGAACCTCGTAGGGTAACCTTTGAGATTTTAGAAGATATTAGCTTCAGTGAAAGCATTAATAGTATAACTACAATTAAAGAATTAAAGGAGATCGGCTGCCTCATCGCGATTGATGACTTTGGCGTTAAACATTCTAATCTGTCACGCCTCCTAGAGATTGACCCTGATTTTATCAAAATCGATGGTCAGTTTATCAAAATTTTACCAGAAAATAAAACGGCACTACTTCTTGTCCAAGGTATAGTTGCACTTTCGAATCGCATAGGTGCAAAAGTTGTAGCTGAGTTCGTGTCAAAACAAGAAATCCAAGATATCATTCTAAGTTTAGGAATTGAATATTCACAAGGCTATTTGTTTGCTGAACCCTTAGAGAAGATATAGGATGCTATCAAGAGGTTAAATCATATTGCTATCAGGAAGACAAGTGTAGCTAAATGAAAATCAAAAAGTATTGGAATTTATTTTTTGTTGTTAGTTTTTATTGTCTAATGCTCATTCCGATACATTCGTATGACATAGCAGAGAATCAGACTACAACCTCGATAGATGAAATCAGATACGAAATAGAAAAGAAGGTATCCCCACTCAGCTTCCACCGTGATCAATCGAGAAATGAAAAGCTACCCAAACTTACCGAAAATAATGGAAATTTCGGTTTTTTAGATAAACCCATTTGGCTCTACTTCGAAATCAAAAATAAATCGATTTCCGAAGAGTTGTTTATAATCACATTTCCTTATCCATACTATGATGAGCTAGATTTTTATGAATGGGATTCAAACAACCAATTAACAAAAGAAATACATACTGGCGATGAAAGAGATTTTTCGACTAGAGAAGTTAAATCCAGGTACTTTTCATTTCGAGTAGCATTACAAAAAAATGAGACCAAATACTATGCTGTCAGAATTCATTCAATTGGAAGGAAAAATATTTATTTTTGGTTGGATACCCTAGAAAGCTTCATAGAAACTACTGAAATTCAAACACTCCTACTCGGATTCTATTTCGGTAGTGTTTTAGTAATGATTGTTTACAATGCTTTTTTATTTTTTTCCATTAAGGATCTCAGTTATTTTATTTATATAGTTTATCTTTGCTTAGTATTCTTTGTTAGTCTATCCTACAATGGTTTAGCAAATCAATATCTTTGGCCCAAGGCAAATTTTTATTCAAGTCTTTCTGTTCCACATGGAGGTATATTACTATCTCTAGTCGCCTTACTATTCTCCTATGTGTTTCTAGAGTTAAAGAATGTTAAAAATAAGCTGATCAAGATTACGTCTATCTTTCTGATCCTTCTCAATTTGCTTTTGGCAGTGATATCTCTTTGGCTACCACTTGAGCTTACTTCATTAATCGCAAACTTTTTTTCAGGCTTGGTTGTTGCGATATTTATATTAGGTCTAAGTATCTATCGCTATAAGTCCAAGTTCCGTCAGGCCAAATACTTCCTTGTCGCTTGGGTTATTCCTATAGTGACAGTTATTTCAATTACAATTATTAGGAAATACGTGGCACTCAATCAGATAGTGGATGAGTACGCTGAAAATTTTGCCTTTTTTGTTGAAATGGTTTTTTTCTCTCTTAGTTTAGCTGATAGAATTAATATTCTAAGAAAAGAAAAACTAGAATTAATGTTTGAACAAAATGAACTGCTTGAAAACAAAATTGGAGAACGAACGAAAGACTTAGAAAAGTCACTCAAAGATTTGGCAGATGCTCAAGAAATTTTGATTCGATCTGAAAAGATGACTATTCTTGGACAAATGATTGCAGGTATATCGCATGAGATTAACAATCCGATTAGTGCCATTAAATCTTCCTATGAGAATCTCAATACGGAATTTCAGAATTTGCTCGATGATAACAGTGACTATTTTAAGTCTTACCAGAATCTTAGCGTAAGCGAAAGATCTTTCCTAGCCAGGATCAGAGAATTAAATGGTCGAAATTTTGATAATTCGTCGAGTGTATCAAAAAGAGCACGCAAAAATGTTTTACTTTCAGAACTAAATTCTAATTCGATTTCAATTTCGGAAGAACTGGTCGAATTACTTCTGGAATTTGGCATTGAAGCTTTAGATTCTGATTTATTAAGTGTTATGCGGTCAGAGAACTTTAAAAAAATAATTGAGTTGGCTCATTCACAAATTGGAATCGAAAAAAGTTTGTTTATCATTGAAAACTCGGTGCAAAGAGTGAGTAAAATCATTTTCGCTTTAAAAAGTTATAACTATACCAACCCAAAAGCAGATCCAATTGAAGTAGATTTAGCTGAATCGATTGAGATCGTATTGACGATATATGAAAATCTATGGAAACGAAAAATAAAAATACATAAAAATTATACTTCACCACATAAGATAATCGCAAATCCAGAAGATATTATACAGGTTTGGACAAATATTTTGCATAACTCGTTTCAAGCTATTGAGGGCTCTGGCAATATTTGGATCAATATCTTATCAAATTCAAATGATGTGATTGTTGAAATTATAGATGATGGATCTGGCATCGACAAGAGCATTCAAGACAAAATATTTGAACCATTTTTTACTACAAAAAAATATGGGAATGGGACTGGATTAGGCCTGGATATTGTTAGAAAACTTTTACAAAAAATGGGTGCGAGTTTAAATTTTTCCTCCAGTCCCGGAAATACAAAATTCACATTTACATTTCCGATAACAGGTCATAGTTGAATTGGATAGATAGGTTAATTGATTTAGTATTTTCTAATGAATGGGTAAAATGACTCGAAACATTGTGCGACCTGGTTCGGATTCCAGTTCTAGAGTTCCCTTGTGCCTTTCGATGACTTTCATTACTATATCGAGACCAAGACCTGTTCCTGCTCCTAATTCCTTCGTAGTAAAAAATGGTTCAAATATCTTTGATTGGATTTCTTTTGGAATACCGGGACCGTTATCAATAATTTCAACATAGCACTTCTCTTCACTTTCTATGAATTGATTGTATACTTTGATTTTTAGAATCCCTTTGAAATCCATAGCTTGTAACGCGTTGTGAATGAGATTAGTCCATATTTGAAGGAGGTCATCTGGATAACCTAAAATTTCACATTCCTGCAAAATTTCTTTTTCAATTTGGATTCCTGATCTAATCTGATTTTGATAAAGAGTTAATACAGTATCTATAGAAGCTTGGATATTCGTCATAGTTTTCTCTTTGTTATTTTGTACACGAGAATAAGCCTTTAATGCGTACATAATTTTTGATACACGTTTGGTTGCGAATTGAATGAGCTTTAAGCCATGTATCAAAGAGGCTATTTCTAAAAAATGAGATAAGAGTTGTCTATACTTACTTTCAGTAAAAAGAAATAGCGATCGTGTTGGTATTTCCTTTATTCCGACACTTAATAGACTGTCCGCTATTTCCTCCGACTCGAAAACATTCAGAGAATTCAGCTTTTTGGTTAGGTCCTTTTTAAGATCTCTAAATTCAAGTCCAACGAGCATCTCGCTGTTTTTGGGGAGCTTTAAAAATAGTTCCACAAATCCCCGACGATTGCTGGGACTCAATTCGGCCAGATCAGAAATCAAAAAAAATAATCTTCGATGAAGCATTGAAACTTTTTCTAACATCGAGCCTGTTGTCGCAGTGATTGCCCCTACAGGATTATTTACCTCATGGGCAATACTGGCTAAGAGAACACCTAACGATGCCATTTTTTCTGAGAGGATCATTTGGTTTTGAGCTTGTTTAAGTTTTTTCAGAGACTCTTCAAGTTTTTGTTTTTGCGATTCAATTTCTTTGTTCTTTTCTTCCATCCTAGAATTGAAATCTCGCAAGGCGATGATTTGGTTTTCAGCCTGTACTTTTTTTGTTATATCAGTCCCCGTAAAAACTATGTATTCATTTTGATTGGAAAGATTTTTGATGCCATCCACTTCCCAGAGTATATTTACATCCTCGTTCGCTTTATTTTTCCAATTGATTGTGAAAATTAACGGAAATTTGTTCGTTAGCTTTTGAAAATGATTCCTTTTGAACCTTTGATTGTATTGCGGAAATAGTTTCCAAAAAGAAGAGCCAGTGATTTCTTCTTTAGAATATCCGGATACTTGTATGCAAGCATTATTGAAATGAATAATTTTTCCTGTTTTATCAATGACAATGAACAAAATATTCGTTGTAGATAATATGGCATTAACCAAATTCCGTTCTTCAAGCGTCTTTATTTCAATAATTTTTCTTTCTGTAATATCACGAAGAACTACAGATATACTTTTATAGGATTCTGAATCATTAAATAGCTTCTGGACTTTGATATTATAGAAAACTTCCACATCATTCTCTATTGTTTTCCAATCCAAGGAATTGGAATCAGAGGTTAATATTTTTTTAACCTGGCAAAAAAGTTCATAATTTAAATTAGCCAGGCTCTGTGTATTTTCCGTTAATTTTTCAGATCCAATTAAAGATTCTCCTTTTTTATTGGAATCTATAACTTCAAAATTTTCATCTAAAATCAAAACGGCATCTTCTAACAATTCTAAAATTTTATCTCGACCTATTGGTATTAAATCCAAAATTTTCTTATGGAATAATCCATAGGACCAAATGATACATGCGATAGCAAATGTTACGGGTGTTATATCGAGTTTTGGGTGCAGAAATGGTACGAGACCAAAAAGTGTAAAAAATGATCCGAAAATTGGAATCAGAAGACCTAAGAGCAAAATGTTTAGCTGAATTTTGGCTCTTCCTTTCTGTTTGTTTTTAAAAATCCAAAGATAAAAGAGAGCTCCGATTATTATCAAGAATTCAAATATTGCACTGCCAGAGAACAATGGTTCCCAACCATAAACTAATATACGAATATTTCCGTCTGAAATAAGTTTTGGGTTACTTCGAATTAATTCTGGAAAAATCCATACAATCATAAGCAGACAAATGTAATACAAAAATAGAAATCTTAGGAATAACTTTGTCCATGTCGATTTGTTTCCAGACAGTTGGAGAATTAAAAAACAAACTGATACGGATATTAAACTTGTTCCGAAAAATTGAAATGAATCCCAAAATAAGGCCGAACTGAGATCAGAAGATACCAATTCTAATGCATAGCCAAATGAATAGATGATGATAGCAATGGATAGAGATAAAAATGCTAAAGCTCCGGGAGTCTTGCGATTGTTGAAAGCTAAAATGCAATTGAATGACGAAATAAATAAGGAAAAAATTGGAAAGTAGGCGAGGGGGTTCCAAAGAAACCCGTATGTACTTGAATCCATGATCCCTCTTTACGCCACTACTTTAATCTTTCAAACAAATCAATTTTTCAAAACTTTATAAATTGAACTTACCAAGTAACTCTTCTAATTGATTGGAGACTTGTGTTAGCTTTTCTGAGTTTTCTGCCATGGACGCCGATTGATCCGATAGAACCTGTGATCCGTCAGATATACTTATGGTCATCTTGGCTAACTCGTTTGTTGCTCTTTGTTGTTCTTCTGTAGAAAGTTGGATTGAACGAATTTGTCCCGTAATTTCTTCTACTTCCGTATAAATCAATTCCGTCCTTTGGCTTTGGTCTTGGATCATGGGTTGAATTTCTTGTGAAGATGAAAATATAACGGATACGTCGTCCGTGATCTCTTGCAAAACCTCGATCAGTTGAGAAACTTGGACGTTACCGCGTCCGATGGAGTCGAGAGCCTCCGTTGACAGTGCGTTAATTTGGGAAACAGAACTCGCAGATTGACTTGCTAGTTTTGTTATTTCCTCTGCCACTACGGCAAACCCTTGTCCTGATTCCCCCGCCCGAGCGGCTTCGATTGCAGCGTTTAACGCGAGTAAACCTGTCCGTTTTGAGATATCTGAAATTACATTTGAAAATTGAGTGATCATTTTTGATTTTTCTTGGATTTCGCGAATGGCTTTGGATGTAAGTTTCGCCATCGATCTTCCTTCTTCTGCTTTGGAATTTGCACGGATTGAAATTTCACCAAAATGATGGACTTTTTCTAATATCGTTTTCATTAATATTTGAATTTGCCCAAGGGATTCATGAATTGTATTGGTGTTCTCAACAGCACTTAGCACGTTACTGTGAATGGTTTCTGAAGATGCATTTAATTCTTCGACGGTGGCACTTGCTTCTTCAGAAGATGCAGCTTGACCTTGAGCTAAATCCGTTAACTCGTTTATCGTGATATGGATTTTATCTGTGGTATTCGAAATTTTCTTGGAACTATTTTTTGCGATCTCAATTAATTTTCGGAGTTGTTCGGTCATTTGGTTGAGCGAAACCATCAAAGAACCAAGTTCATCTTTAACTGTTAGGTCAAAGGATTCTCTTAAATCACCTGCGGCGATTTTTTGTGTAGATTTGCTTACAGATTGAATTCTTTTATCAACTAATCTTTGAAACGTAAAATAGATCGCAGTAATTGATAGAAAGATACCGATGAGCCCTAGTCCAATAGTTGTAATATATATCGATGACAACATGGATTGGATTTGAGACTTGGGTATGGAAATCCGTGCAAACCATGGGTCATTATTTTCAAAGATCAAAATTGATACTGCGACATTGTAATGTTCATTAAATTCATACAATGAAAGATCCTTATTCTTGAGTTTAATATAAAATTCTGTATCTTCTTGCGAACGAAAATCTAGTCCCTGCGAAATCCCAGTTAGACCGTCATAGAGAACAAGATGGTTGTCAGAAATTAATGTAATTTTCCCTTGTCCATCAGCAAACCTAAGCGAAGTTATGTACTCTTTAATTGAATCTAAACTTATATCAATTCCGGAAATTCCTATAAATTTGCCATCCCTAAGTATAGGCTCCATGATGGAAACGATAAACATATTTACGCCACCAACTTTGTAGACGTAAGGTGATGTGATACTCGTTCGAAGATCTCTCTTCGGTTTTTGATAAAATTCGCCTTGGAGTGGATCGTCTATATTCTTTAATGCCTCAGATTTTATCACATTTCCTGATGTGTAGATATATGGAATAAATCTTCCAGACGAGTCATGATCTTTTGAGAATTTATATGCATTGTCCTGACCATCAAAGGCATTTGGTTCGAAACCACAATAAACGGCTAATGCGATTCCTTTTTCTTTAAGTAATGATTTTAAAAACTGAATCGAACTTGATCTTGATGATACGAGTCCTTCTTCATAGGCCTTTTTATATGTGTAAGTTTTTTGGCTTGCATTCTTTAGGGTATTTGAGATTTCACTGGAAACTTTATGAGAGACTTCATGGGTCAATTCTGAAAAAATATTGACCAAATGACTTTGAATGATAATGGAAAGTATAACGAGTATTAAAGATATAATGCATGTGATAATCGTAAAAGATACGAACATGATTTTTTGTTTGATGCTCATTCTGGTAACCTAAAGATGGAATTTTTTAAGAATATCTTCTAATTTAGAGCTGATTCCGAACATTCGTAACGAATTGTCGGCCATTAGACTCGACTGGTCCGATAACACCTGAGAACCGTTTGAAATATTGATTGTCATATTGGAAAGTTCACTTGTGGCTCTTTTTTGTTCCTCTGTAGATTGTTGGATAGCCAAAATCAAACTGGAAATTTCGCCAATTTCGGTGTAGATATTTTCGGTTCTGACTTTTTGGTCTTGGATCATGGGAATGATTTCTTTCGCTTTTACAAAAATCACCGATACTTCTTTCGTGATCTCTCGTAAAACGCCTAATAAACGTTCTACCTGTGAGCCTCCATTTTGTATACTCTCTAAAGCCTCGGCAGATAAGGTGTTGATTTGAGAAACAGAACTTGCCGCCTGTGCCGCCAATTTTGAAATTTCTTCGGCAACAACTGCAAAGCCACGTCCAGATTCCCCAGCACGTGCCGCTTCGATTGCGGCATTTAAGGCAAGAAGACTTGTTCTTTCAGAAATACTTGAGATTACTTCTGAAAATTCGGTGATTGAGACAGATTTTTCCTGAATTTCTTCAATGGCCTTGGATGTGATTCCCGCCATGTTTCTCCCTTCCTCTGCACGAGCATTTGCAACCATCGCAATTTTTCCAAATGCCTCTACTTCACTCGTGATATCAAAAACTAAAGATTGGATGCTAACAAGAGAATTGTGAATCGATTGAGTATTTGATACTGCATGTTCGACGTTTTGGTTGATTGTTTCGGAGGATGCATTCAATTCTTCCACAGTTGCACTTGCCTCTTCGGAACTGGCAGCTTGTGACTGAGCTAAATCAGATAACTCTAGTATTGTATTTTCCATCTGTTTTGATGATCTAGTGAGTTCTTCTCCGCTGGACTGAGCCACAGCAAGGATATGCTTAATATTCGAAGTCATTGTTGAAATGGCTTGCATCAGTGATCCAATTTCGTCTTTGGAATCATCTTCGATATTCGAGTTTAAGTTTCCATTGGAGACTTCTTCACTAAATGCAATCACCTTCTGTAATCTAACGTCTACCAATTTTCGGAAGAGTAACATATTCGGTATAGTGCTAGTTCCAATACCAATCAGTCCCAAAGCTAAAGAGAGCCAAAAAATAAATTCAATTTTTTGTGAAATTTCTGTTAACGGATAGGATACTCTTAATACCCAATCATCCGTATCTTTTACCAATTGAATCGGGAGTGCAACATGTAAATATGTATCATCTGTATATACTTGTTTTGTATGAGAAGATTTTGCTAAAGTTATATTAGGATCTGACTTGCTATCCCAGACATGGGATGCGTTATCTGGTTCTAAACCATTATAGATCACATAATCATTGCTAGCAATAAAACTAATTTTAACTTCACCCTCGAGAATCTTGATACTTTTAATGTAATTGCTCACTGTTTCGAGAGAGAGATCGGCTCCAGCGATACCAACAAATCTTTCATTTTTATAGATTGGATACACTAAAGAAATCATTGTTACATTTTTCCCATCCACCTTATAATCGAAAGGTGGGAGTAATTCTACCTTTTGGGTCTTTTTCGGCAGATTGTAAAAATCTGAAGTTGGAAGATCATAGTCAACAACAGGTTCTATGATGATTTTCCCTCCCGTTTTGACAGAATAAGGAATGAATCTTCCCGTTTTGTCATGGAATTTTGAATTTCGAAAAGCAGTGTCCTGACCATCAAACGCATTCGGCTCAAATACGGTATAGGTTCCTAAAATGGAGGAATGGGAAGATGTAAGTACATTTAAAATTTTGTAAACGGATTCTCTTTTTAGTAATCCCTCTTCTGATAAAAGTTTTCTTAAGATGTAAGCCTCATTCAAAGGTCCTGAAATGTAAGTTTTTGTTTCAAGACCAATATTTTAAGCTAAAATCACGATCTGGTCTGTGGCGTCTTTTTTGGCATTCGTGTATATTACATAGGAAATTACTGTTAGTATTACACCCAAGGTGAAAAAGGAAAAACCGGCATTACCTAAAGCTAACTTTTGTTTTATCTTCATTTATATCTTTCCCAAACACTTCCGCAATATATTAACCGATGTGGATTTTTTCTCAAGTAGATTCTCAAATATAAACAATTTTTAGCCAATAAATTCAAAGAAATCTTGAATATTGTTCTCTCGGAATAGCATCGTATAACAAATTTGATTTTTGGCTATTGCACTTTGGGATTTTTAGCGGATTATAGTGCATAGCTTTTTCCTTAATATTCTGAAGTTCATTTCGTTCTTAAAAGTTTGGTTCAAGACGAAAAAACACAAGGAATTGACTAACTGCAATCCAATTGAATAGGCAGTGGGCAGACGCTCCTTGGTATTTGTACGAAAAACAGTATGGAAAATGGCTAGCTTTTTGGCCAAAAAGTAACATCTTGGGCTATCTAGCTACGGGATGCGCAACCAGGTATTCCATAACTTTTTTCATACGAGGAATCCATGCCCACTGATAAATATAAGATTTTGGTGATCGACGATAGCGAGGAAAATCGCCTTATCCTTTCGGAACTTTGTCGGACAATGAATTACGAAGTTTTGGAAATGGAAAATGGCAAATTAGCGAAAGACACAATTTTATCAGGTTATACTCCATCCATTGTGTTATGCGATATAAATATGCCAGAAATGGATGGTTACCAATTTCTTGAATTTATAAAAAAAGAAAGCAAACTCAAAGAAACGCCGGTTCTGATGGTAACATCAGTAGATGAAACCGATAGTGTGATCAAATGTTTAAAGTTAGGTGCAGAAGATTATATCACCAAACCCATCGAACCAGAAATTCTAAAGGCAAGGATTGAAAATTCTCTCAAAAGGGCTGAGTTTTTAAATCTCGAAAAAAGTTTACTTGAAAAAACATTTTCCGGGAGCATCAAAGTATTTTCAGATATACTCTCTTTGCTTAGCCCGCAAATTTTTGGTAAGTCAGCAAGGATTAGGCGTTATGCGAGAGATATTGCAGAAGAGTTGGAATATCCAGAGATTTGGGAAATAGAAGTTAGCGCCATGTTTTCCTTGATAGGTTGTATATCGCTACCCCAAGAAATATCAGATAAGATTATAAATGGGAAACCATTGGTGGGCGAGGAAAAAATTCTATTCAATCACCATCCAACGATAGGCCATAAGCTTTTAAAAAACATTCCACGTCTTGAGAACGTCGCCATCAACATTTTACATCAAAACGAAAGTTTGGAAAGCCTTCCAACTGATAGAATAAAGAAGGAAGATTCCATTCCTTTGGGGGCGCAAATTATAAAGGCAGCTTTTGCATATGATTCACTTGCGGATAAAGTTATGTCCGCCAATGATTTAATCTTTGAATTGAAGAAAAAAACAGGGCTTCTTTCTCCAAGACTTGTTAATGCACTGGAAGGGATGATTCAGAAGGACCAGCGTAGAGAGGCTAAGGACGAAACTGTTGCGACTTTAAAAGCAGGTATGTTTTTTGCTGAAGATTGTTTTACTATGTCGGGAGCAAAGGTTGCGGGCCAATGGCAAGAAGTCACACAGACATTTATCGAACGTTTGATGCAGATCCATACAAAGATGCCGATCAAAGAACCAATTAAAGTTTTTCTTATGAGTAAGCAGGCATAAAAATGAGTGACGATGAAATTGTATTGCCGGATATCGCAGAGCTAGACCTAACAAACGCTCTCCGAAGAGTTGCTGGAAATAAAAAACTATATTTAAAAATTCTGACATCCTTTGCTCAAAACGAAAAGGATTCACCTGCTAAAATCAGAGCCTTAATCGATAATAGTAAGATAGAGGAAGCGGAACAATTGGCTCATAAGATTAAAGGCTCCGCTGGAAATTTAGGTCATACTGTTCTTCATAACAAATTGATCGCTTTAGATAACTCACTAAAAGAGAATAAAGACTTGGTGCAAATCAATCTTCATCTCAATGAATTTGAAGCCACTCTATCAGAATTTATTCACAAACTAACACAGCAAAAAATTATTTAATTAAGCAAAGATTACGGATAGATTATGCAACGACTCATCGGTTATTTAATCCAATTTTCAATTGGAAAAAAATTGATTTCTTACAACATATTGTCGATTATTCTACTGGCATTTCTAGGAGTTTCGGTCATACCGATGCTCCATTTACTCAAATCCAGCCATCGTAAGTTCATTGAGACTTCTTTTGCCAACATCAATGCCGCAAAAGATTTGAAATTCAATTTGCTTTATGCACGACGTGTAAATAGAGATCTTATTTTTGAAAAGGATTTAACAAAGCGACCTGAATTGATCTCAAAACTCGAAACGTTTCGGATGAAATCAAATCAAAACATTAATCAAATCAAAAATACTTTTACTACTCAAAATAGAATCATCTTTGAAATTGAAACTGAAGTACAAAATGTATTTCAATACGGGAATGAAACAATTCGAATCGCCGAAGCGGGTGATACGAAAACTGCTTGGGAAAGAACCTTAGATTCAAACGTGATGAATCCGGGTCCTAAAATCATTACCAAACTGGACCATTTGATCGAACTCGCGATGCGAGAATCAGATTTAAGCATTCAGCAATCCGACGAAGTTTTTAGTTACTTAGTTAGCGAAGCGATTGTTTTCTTTATTGCAACGATTGGACTATTCAGTTTTGGTGCCTACCTCCTCAAAAGATCCATTGAATTACCGTTAGAGAAAATAAAGGATAGTATTGTCTCTATCAGTCAAGGCGATACCTCGAAAGGGATTTTGTATTTGAATTTCAATAATGAAATTGGTCAAATTGCAAAGGCTTTATCAATTCTTAATGAAGTTTACAGGAAAGCTAAAGATCAAACTTGGATTAGAAGTAACTTGTCTGAGATCGCTGGAGATCTACAACTAACAACTACTCTTGTAGAGTTTGGCGAAACTTTTTTGCGACGTTCTGCACCCGTTTTGAAAGCACAATATGGAACATTTTATATTTTTGATAAAGAACACAATAGTTTAAGTTTGGAAGGAACCTTCGGAGTAAATCCAAAATCGCTTCCACTGGAGAAAATTCTAATTGGAGAAGGTTTGGTTGGGCAAGTTGCTCATGACAAAAAGCAAGTTGTTTTACAAAATATTTCAGATGAACAGCTGAACATTACTTCATCTTTATATTCCTATAAACCTGAGCAGGTTCGTATTGCCCCATTCTTTCATAATGAGGAGTTAAAGGGAGTCGTTGAAATGGCATCTCTGTCTGCTTTTGATGAAAGAGAAGAGATTCTCTTCAGCGAACTTCTTCTAGGTATCGGACAGACCTTGGAAATTCTGCAAAAGACGATCGAAACAAAAGAGCTGCTCGAAAAAACACAGACTCAATCTAATTTTATGATGGAGCAAGCAAGTCGGCTCGAAGAACAGTCTGTTGAATTGGAAGTGCAGCAAGCGGAGCTTAAAAACACCTCAGCTTGGTACAGGGCGATTATAGAATCGGCACCGTATGGAAAATTTGTTATTAATAAAGATGGACACATCATTTTAGCAAATCAAAAAGCCTCCGAAATGTTTCAGTATTCTGCTGAGGAATTTCTTGGACTTTTAGTTGAAGAGTTGGTTCCAGAGGATGTAAGAGTTAGGCATCTCTCCTATCGTAAACAATTTGCAGACAGTCATGAAGTTCGAAAAGTGATGACCCCTGGTCCCAATTTGCTGGCTCGGCGAAAAGATGGTTCGACATTCTTTGCAGATATTTCTTTATCCAAGTTGCCAGCACGTGACAACGAAGAAGGGCACATAACGATTGCACTACGAGATATTACCTTCCAGTTTGAAGCGGAAAAGAAAATTCGTGATAATGAAGAAAGACTCAACTTGGCATTAGAAGGGGCACATCTAGGTCTTTGGGATTGGCAGGCAGATCCCGATGTACTTGTGATCAATGAGAGATGGGCCGAGATGCTTGGCTATACAAAATCAGAATTGGAAGATTTATATGGAGGAACATCTGTTTTGTGGGCAAATATGGTGTATCCTGAAGACTTTGATTTTGCAGTCGGTCGCTTCACTCAATTCGTAAATAATGAAATTAACGAACATCGTATGGAACTCCGAATGAAAACAAAATCCGGAGAACCAAAATGGGTTATGACTTTTGGTTCCGCAATTGAACGAGATGCTACTGGCAAAGTCATAAGAATGGTAGGAATTCATCAGGACATATCTGAACGCAAAAAAAATGATGAGGAAATTTTAATTGCAAAAGATCAGGCAGAGGCCGCGACCCGAGCTAAATCAGATTTTTTAGCCAACATGTCTCATGAAATCCGTACTCCTATGAATGCGATCATTGGACTTTCTCATTTGGTTCTAAAATCCGAGATGACCGAAAAACAGAGAGACTATCTCAAAAAAATCCAAAGTTCTGGTCAACATTTGCTCGGACTCATCAATGATATATTAGATTTTTCTAAAATAGAGGCTGGTAAACTTACAGTAGAGAAAATTGATTTCAATCTGGAGCAGGTACTTGATAACGTATCGAATCTCATTTCAGAAAAATCGCATGCAAAAGGATTAGAACTTGTTTTTGACGTTGGCAAAAACGTACCCAAAAACTTAATCGGTGATCCTTTACGTATTGGACAAATTTTAATCAATTATAGTAACAATGCTGTCAAATTCACTGAAAAAGGTGAAATTCATATTCAGATTTTAGCCAAAGAAGAATCAGAAAATGACTTACTACTGTTTTGTGGTGTACGTGATACAGGAATTGGTTTAACGGAAGAACAAATTGGTCGTTTATTTCAAAGTTTTTCACAAGCTGATTCATCTACGACACGTCAGTTTGGTGGCACTGGGCTCGGGCTCGCGATTTCAAAGAAGCTAGCCGAGCTTATGGGTGGGGAAGTGGGAGTCACAAGCGAATTAGGAAAAGGTAGTATGTTCTGGTTTACTGCCAGACTCGGAAAAAGCAAAAAGGTTTGGCAGAAGAAGCCACTTGCTAAGGATTTGATTGGCAAACGAGTGCTTGTGGTTGATGACAATGCAAATGCTCGTGATGTACTCTGCAGTATGCTTTCGGATATTGGATTAATGGCGGAACCAGCAGAATCTGGCAAAACAGCTCTTAGTTTTTTAACACAAGCAGAAAAAGACAATCAACCATATGTCATCGTTTATTTAGATTGGCAAATGCCAGAAATGAATGGAATTGAAGTAGCCGAAAGAATAAAAACACTAGGTCTAAAAACCACCCCACATTTAATCATGGTTACTGCATATGGGCGAGAAGATCTCATATTGGGTGCTCAGAATGTTGGAATTGAAGATGTGTTGATCAAACCTGTCAATTCATCCATACTCTTTGATTCTTTGGCACGTATTTATCATGAAGATGGTTCTTCCGAATTGACGTACGATGATAGCTCTTCAAGTAGTTTGATTGAAAGTTTAAGTAAAATTAGGGGCGCAAAATTACTCTTAGTTGAAGACAATGAAATCAATCAAGAGGTAGCTAGTGAACTGTTACGATCGGAAGGGTTCCATGTCGAGATTGCAGACAATGGAAAGATTGCCTTAGATAAAGTTCTATTAAACGAATATAATTTAGTTCTTATGGATATGCAAATGCCTGTCATGGATGGTGTTACTTCCACGAAAGAGATCCGAAAGTTAGATCAGTATAGATCCCTACCCATTGTTGCAATGACAGCCAATGCCATGGATATGGACCGAGAGAAATGTTTTGCGGCTGGAATGAATGATTTTGTTACAAAACCTATCGAACCAGATGATCTGTGGCGCGCACTGATCAAGTGGATAAATCCAGACGCTATAACCGAAGTTTCATCCAAGAATGTGCCTAAACCAGAGAATAAAAATAGTGAAGATTCTTTACCGGAATTGATGGGTATCGACTTGGAACTCGGATTAAAGAGGATGATGGGCAAAAAATCATTATTTAAATCGATGTTACATAAATTTGTGGACGGGCAAAAGAATTCACTCCGAGAGATAGAAAAACAGTTAAATGAAGGTGACTATCCTACTGCAGAAAGAACTGCGCATACCTTAAAGGGTGTCGCTGGAAATATAGCGGCAGTTGGTTTGCAGGCTAGCGCCGCAGAATTGGAGCATGCGCTTAAAAATCGAGAATCGAAAGACTCTGTCCTATCGTTGATTGGGAAGGTCGATCCTATTTTATCAGCGCTTATCCTAGAAATCGAAACCAAATTGCCTCTCGAAGAATCTACTAATGAGGATGTCCAAGACTTGGATTTGGAGAGTTTCCAACCTTCGCTGCAAAAGATGCATTCTTTATTAAAAGACGATGATTCAGAAGCAGTTGATTTGTTTGAAACTGAGGCAAAGTCGTTCCAAGTATTTTTAGGGGTCCTCTTTCAAGACTTTCAAAATTACTTAAAAAATTATGAATTTGATAAAGCACTTGTGAGCTTGGAATCCCAAGCAAAGGAAAAGGGCATTCAATTCTGAATGCCTTTATGATCAACTTACTCTTTGTTAACTGTCTTCATCCATCCGGCAGCTTCCTCTAAGGTTCCGCAATTGAATACCGTTAAGTTCGTGCCTTCGTAAGTTTGAAGGATATTTTTGACGTTTAATTTTGCAATGATCGAGGCGGGCTGGATAACAGCCATATATTTGACACCCGTCGCCATAAATCTTGGAACCCAATCATTATTGATCCATGCTTGATCTTCATCTCCGATGATACCTATATGCGTTGTGTCTCCGATCCATTGAGTTCCAGGCTCACATTTCTTATACTCAGCTAGTGCCATCTCTAAGCCAGCTTTGATATCTCGATTCAAGGCGCCACCAGACCATTCTGAGAGAAGAGCTCTGCACTCAGGCAACAAGATTAAATCAAGATAACCTAAAGATTTAATTTTTACTTTTTCCATTTTTTGAATCCGTTTTCTAATATTCGTTTATTTTATCCAAAATTTCTAATGCACTGTCGAAGTCAAAATTATCGATAACTTTAGCTACTGGTGCCAAGGTTACTGCTAAGGGAGATGAACCAAGTTTGTTGATAAGGTCAGCCAAAACATCACTTGCATCTGAATCACTATCTTGAAGTAACGCTTTGAGTTTGTTTAAGGCGGCCTTTATCTCTTCTTTGGACAGTTTGGTCTGTTCTTTATCGTTTGTAATAGTGTCTAAAGATATTGATCTTAAGCCTTCTATAACTGGCATTAGTTCTTTTAACACCTTTTTAAACAATTTTTTTATATCTGCTTTGGGAACGTTTTCCTTGCAGGCCTTTTCTAACTCTCCCGCTATTTTTTGAACGCCTTTGGCTCCAATATTGCCTGCTGTACCTTTGAGAGTATGAGCCGCTCTTTGCGAAGCATTAGGATCAGTGTCGTTTTGAGAGGCCAAGAACAATTCCTCAAAGTTACCTTGGGTATCACGAAACTTGATCAGCATTTTTTTATATAGGTTCACCTTATTCATCGATGTCGCCAAACCAGCTTTTACATCGATTCCAGGAATATCAGGAATTTCCAAAATTTGCTCGGTTTTTTGTTCGTTTGGCGATTCTAACTTTTTAATTGTGGATCCGGCGTTCACTGTAGGTGTAACCCACTTAGCGATTGTCGTAAACATTTTACCGACATTTAAAGGTTTACCAATGTGGTCGCACATACCAGCCTCAATGACCTTTTCTTTATCACCTGCCATCGCGTTGGCTGTCATCGCGATGATCGGAAGATCTTTAAAAGTTGGATTTTTTTTGATTTCACGAGTTGCCGTATAACCGTCCATAACTGGCATTTGGCAATCCATAAGGATACCATCGAATCGACCATCCCCAGTCATGATATCCACAGCTTCTTTTCCGTTATGCGCAAGAACGACTTCGATACCTGCCTGGGCTAGCAATTCAAGTGCAAGCTCTTGGTTCATCTCATTGTCCTCTACAAGCAAGAGCCGTGACCCATTTAATTTATCCATTGCTTCTGAATAGTTGTCTGTTGTGTGTTCCGAATGCGACTCACCTACATATCCTATGTGCATAACTTCGCCAATCGCTTCTAGCAAAGTAGACTCAGTCAATGGTTTTGTTAAAACCATTTGCAAAATAGCCCCTCGGTCATTTGCCTTTGCGATGGCTTCTTCTTGGTTGAAGGCTGTTACCAAAATAATTGGAGGTGTCTTTTCTAAACATTTTTCACGAAGCTGAATCGAAGTCTCTATCCCATCGAGACCAGGCATTTTCCAATCCATTAACACCAAATCATAGGCGTGTGATGATCCGATTTTTTCTATTACTTCATTTATGGATTGATTGCCATTGGAAGCCACCTCGACGTCCATTCCGTTCGCGCTTACCATGCTAGAAAGTATTTCACGAGCGGAGGCATTGTCGTCGACCACGAGCACGCGTAAGGAGTGTAATTCGTCTGCATTGAAAATTCTTTCGGTTTTTGCATTCTCATGTAAACCAAACTGTGCATGAAAGTGAAAAGTAGATCCTTTCCCAAGTTCACTTTCGACCCATATCTTTCCATTCATGAGTTCTACTAAATTCTTAGATATAACAAGACCCAAACCTGTTCCACCGTACTTGCGTGTTGTGGAAGCATCTGCTTGGCTAAAGCTTTGGAACATTTTACTGCATTGCTCCGGTGTCATGCCGATGCCACTGTCTTTAATCCAAAAGTGTAATTCCACATTTTCATGCGATTGCGAGATTTTTTCGATGCCAATAATGATTTCGCCGCTTTCCGTAAACTTCACGGCATTGTTTCCTAAATTAACAAGAATTTGTCCCAGTCTTAAAGAATCGCCGATAAGAAATGTTGGAACATCATGATCAATTTTGAATAAGAGCTCCAATCCTTTGTCTTCAACTTTCATTCCTACTAGATTGGATAAATGATCCATAACGTCATCTAGGTGGAAATCCGCCTGTTCCATGTTAAGTTTGCCGGCTTCAATTTTGGAAAAATCCAAAATATCATTGATGATGCCGAGGAGGTTTTCTCCAGCTCGGTGGACTTTTTCAATGTAGTTGCGTTGTTTTTTGTCGAGTCCAGTTTGTAAGGCAAGGTAAGACATTCCAATGATGGCATTCATAGGTGTCCTGATTTCATGTGACATGTTAGCAAGAAAATCAGACTTAGTCTTCGTAGCCTCAAGAGCTACTTCATTTGCATGTAGGAGCTCTTCCTCCGCCTGTTTCTGCGAGGTAATGTCCTGATAGGCGCCATACATATAAAGGATTTTATTCGTAACTTCGTCACGCACCAACTTCCCTGCGGCATGTACCCAAACCACCTTGCCATCGACGGGGCGCTTATAGGCATAAATCGAATCATATTGATCGTATTTACCGTCTATCGCACCTTGATAGCGTTCTGCGGTCAAGGCGGCAGTCTCGGGATTTGCCTCTTGCAAACGTGCAAACCATTCCGCATCGAGGTCGTACAAACCATCCTCTTTGATATGTTCACCCAATATACGTGCCGCACGTTCGGACTGATAGTAGCGGTCAGGGTAATTATAATCAACATACCAATATCCACTATCAGTCAGCTCGAGAGCAATGTCGGTAAGGAAACTGGCACGCTTCATTTCCTCTTCTAAGGACTTTCTTTCCGTTATATCAATTTGAAATGCTAGTAAGGCAGGATGATCATCAAATTCGATTGTAGTTCCTGACATCATTATGGTTCGAATATTCTTATTTGAATCATAAAGTTCTAATTCAAAGTCATTGACGGAGCCTTTCTCATTAATTGCTTCAAGTAGATCTTTTCTTCGTTCAGGGTTTACATAAACTGATTCCGCAGATTCGCCTAGTTTTATCCCAAATAGATGGGAAGCAATGGGATTTACGAAAAGTATATTGCCATCTCGTAGAGAGGTAATGGATACACAAATCGGACTTTTGTCCATGATCAATTGCATCCTTTCCCTTTCTTTTGCAATTTTTAAAGCTGCAGTTTGGCGTTCGGTGATGTCACGACTAATACCTAGGATACCTAATAATTTTCCGTCAAGTCCCCAGAAAGGAGATTTTAATGTGTCAAGAAGTACGTGACGCCCGTCAGGATAGTCTACCCATTCCTCGTTTGATTGTTTTTGTAACGAGTTGAGCATAGAGTTATCATTTTCTCTAAAAAAATCAGCTACTTCCTTCGGAAAGAGATCATAATCGGTTCTGTCTGTTATTTTCTCTACTGAGTGGCCAACTAATTCTGCAAATGCGTCATTACATCCTAAGTAAACTCCTTCCACATTTTTGAAGAAAATAAGATCTGGAATCGAATTGATTAAGGCTGAAATAGTCGCTTGTTTTTCGGCAACCTTTCTCTCGTTTATTTTTCGTTCGGTGATTTCCGTTGCAATTCCGCACATTCCATAAACTCTTCCAGAAGAATCTATTAAAGGCACTTTTGTCGTTAGATAACTTCGTAAAACTCCATCGCGACCAGGAACGTCTTCTTCAAATGTCTTCTCCTTCCCGCTGTTCATAACGTCGCGATCTTGTGTCATAATGTGATGGGCAACATCAGGAGGCATAACTTCAGCGTCAGTTTTTCCTAGAATTTCCGATCTGCTGATACCAGTTGCTTCTTCAAAGAATGTGTTTACTAGAAGATGTCTTCCTTCTAAGTCTTTCATAAAGATAACAGATCGAATGCTATCAACGAGCGTCCGCATTTGTTCCTGATTATTTAAAATTTCAATTTGTTTCGCCTCCATGTCGGATGCTTGTGTTTCAAGGAGCTTGGCCTGTTTTTCCATCCGAGCAGCCTGAACCTGCGTCTCTTCTAAAAGCAGGCGTGATTTTTCCTTTCGCTCCAGAATCTCCAAGTTTAAGGCAAGAATGGGAAGTAGGTCGATAAGTAGTGTATGTGCCAATTCATCTAATGGGTGTATTGTTGCAAGTTCGATCACACCAAGTAAGCGGGTATTTCTGATGACAGGAAAAATCGCAATGCCTCTCGGCTGTATCGAACCTAGACTTGAATGAATGATGATGTTTTCTTTGGAAGGTTCTTTGATAAAGATTGGTTCCATATTCAAAGCACATTGACCAACCAATCCATGACCTAATGTTACGTGGGAGTTTAAAGATTTTTGATCTTTTGCCGCATAAGTTCCAAGAAGGCTTAAACGTTTTTCTTCTGATTCAAATATATAAAAAGCGCCACTTCCCAATTGAATCATTGGTGCAAGTCTCGAAAGGAACTTTTTTCCTAATTCTTCAAATTCTGTTATTTGTTGAATTGCCGCAGTCATTTCCACGACATAGTCTTTGATTTTTCGTGATTCGCGCGTATGTTGTGAGTGAGAGCGCAAAACTTCCATAGCGCGCGCTAAACGACCAATTTCGTTAGGTGATTCTACGTAAGGAACTGGTTGGTCGAGCTCTCCGGAGGCGAGGTCCTCGACTGTAGCTCTTAAAGCGTCGATTGGACGAGTCACCGATCTTTGAATGAACCAACCAAGAATCAGACTATAAAAAAAACCTCCTGCAAGGAAACAGAGAGTTATCAACTGCTCAAAAATATAATCATTTTTGGCTATTTCGACAGTCCTCCGTGCCGCTGATTCTTTTAGGAGGGCGATTTCCCGAAGCGCCGCATTAGCGGCTATGCCAGGATTCTGAAAATCCTTAGTTGCAATGAATAGTGCTGCCTCAGACTTTTTATTCTTGGTAAGTAGGTTTAGTATTTGTTCTATGTTTAGAGTATAGAGAGCATAATTGGTTTCAAATGCTTTGAGCAGTTTGTTCCCACTTTCTTCCTTTAAGCGGCTACGCAATTCAAATAGCGAAGTGTTCAGCCTTTCTTCTGCTTCCGCTTTTTGAGAAAGAGCTTCCAATTTATCAAGTTCATTGCGTGAAAGTACGATCATTCTGATGATTCGACTCAGTTGAGCAAATTCGATGCGTATTTCTTTTACGGCAGAGAGAGTTAACAAGTCGCGTTCATAAAGTTGGTTTACATCGTCATGAATGCGAGCCTGCCCCCGGAGTGCATCAAGGCCGATGAGAGCGGAAAGAAGAAATAGTCCAATAAAGCCAATCGCTAACTTTGTCTTGAGAGATGTATTTTCTAGAGCGCGTTGTAAATTATTCAGGGAACAACTCCTCGGAAGTAACTTTGATGAGATCGACAGTTTTACCTCAGTATTTGGTGTATCTTATGTCCTTGTCAAGGTTGATTCCTTCGAAATTTTCAAAGTAGACAGAGAAGTTCGAACGTATTGCAATGGATTCATCTTATAAAATCATTTCCGAATAAAGATCGCGAAGGAAGAAAGTTCCCCATGTCAACTGAAACCATACTAATTATTGATGATACACCAGATAATCTAACACATATTAGCACTCTTTTGAAGGAAAAATTCAAAGTAAAAGTTGCAACAAATGGTGCAAAGGGTTTAACAATCGCCGGCACAGATCCAAAACCTAACCTGATCTTGCTTGATATAATGATGCCAGAAATGGACGGATTTGAAGTTTGTCAAAAATTGAAAGGAGATCCCAATACAGCCTCCATTCCTGTGGTTTTTTTGAGTGGGAAGTCGGAAATTTCAGACATTGAAAAAGGACTTTCGTTAGGTGCACAAGGATTCATTTCAAAACCTGTAGAACCAGAAAAGTTATTTGAAATCATTTCAAAGTTCATAACTGCTTAAGGAAGCAAAAATGGAAGCTGATACAAGAAAGACTATACTTATAGTTGATGATACTCCTGAAAATATAACCATCCTTAAGGAAGTGTTAGGTCATCAATATAAAATTAAAGCGACGACAAACGGGAAAAAAGCTTTAGATATTTGTGAAGAGCTCCATCCTCCAGATATCATTTTATTAGATATCATGATGCCTGAGATGGACGGATATGAAGTATGTGCCAAATTGAAGGCCTCGGCGAAAACTGAAAAAATCCCCATTATATTTATTTCTGCAAAAGTAGAGGATGAAGATGAAGAAAAGGGATTATCTCTAGGTGCAGTTGATTATATCACAAAACCCATCAGTCCTCCGATCGTTATCCAGAGAGTTAGAACACAATTAGAATTATTTGCCAACAGACAAAGGCTGGAAATGTTAGGTGAAAAATATTCATCATATTTATCTAACGAGTTAGTCGAAGGCATCAAAGCAGGAAGTATCGAAACTTCGATCAATTCAAAAAAGAAAACTCTATCCGTCTTTTTCTCAGATATTCAAGGTTTTACAAAAAAATCTGAGGAGATGGATGCAGATGATTTGACTTATGCTTTAAATTATTATTTTGAATCAATGGCAAGTATCATCGCCAAACATAAAGGAACCTTGGATAAATTTATCGGAGATGCAGTAATGGTATTTTTTGGTGACCCAGAAAGCCATGGTGAAGTCCAGGATGCCAGCTCCTGTGTTGCGATGGCCATTGAAATGCAACAAAAAATTCCATCCATCGAAGCAGAATGGAAGAGAAAAGGAATCAATCAAGAATTAAAGATTCGAGTTGGTATCTCAACAGGCATTTGTACGGTAGGAAACTTCGGATCGATTTCGCATTTAACTTATACTATTTTTGGAAATAATGTCAATCTTGCCGCAAGACTCGAGAGCAATGGTATTCCTGGTGGAGTTGTAATTTCAGAGGCAACCTATCATCTTGTTAAAGATCAATTTAAATGTGAGCCACTCGACCTTCTTGAACTAAAGGGAATTAGTAATAAAGTCCAGGCCTACAAGGTTGTATTTTGAATTTAGGGTTGCCGAGACTGCCACAACCCTAAATTCCAAAGAGTATGTTTGCGAGATTCTAAAACCTGAGTCCAATCAAAAGATTTCCTACTATAAATGTTTCTTCTTTTCCGTCTCTAGGACCAATTATGCCCGAACCATGTAATCCGTGCAATACGCCAAATTGTGGAATCATATAGACAGTTTTCTCTTCATTTAGTAAAAATCGATATCCGATTAAAGCTTCAGCAAATTGAACTCTCCCTTCGTAATCCTTTTCTACCTGTTGGTATGCGTAAGCTCTGATTTCAGGTGTGTCACCTAGCAGAGCATATGGTCCGAGATTTCGACGATTCCATTTGTTATTGTCTGCCCATACATAACCGAGGTAGTAGTTTGCTTCGATATTCCAATTTTCATTAAAATAATGTCGATATCCAATGGAAGCCGCATATTCATCGATGATATCAACCACATCGTGTTTAACTCTCGGACGTAAAAATGCACCTAATTTTAGTTCGCCATGTTCCTTGTTCCAATCTCCCCAGATGGTTCTTGTCACTTGGAGTTTTCCGATATGGATCGTTGGTAGAAATGGTTGTATGAGTTCGGATTCCACTGCCCATTTTTTTTCTTCTGCTGAAATCGTACCGACTAAGAATACGAATGTAATCAATGTAGTTATAATTGTCTTCATAGACCCTCACTGATCTATAAAGATAGCATTAGACAATCTAGGATTCGATGATCTGAGTTAAGCTTTTTCGCCTTTTTCTTGATTTGGATCAATTCCCAGTGCTTGTTTTTGGATTCTGCTGTATGCCTCTGGGGTGAGGTTTAAGTAAGAGGCTAGAATGTATTGAGGCACTCTTCCTACAAGCGAAGGTCTCAATTTTCTAAATTCTAAAAAACGTTCTAGAGCTGTTTTTTGGTTGTCTAAGCTACGTTTGGTTAAAAAAACCAAGGCTCTTTCCAATTGAATTCTAAAAAAGTTAGAAAATTCGCGTGATTGGTTTTCTAAAGCAAGGATCGCATCTTTAGGTAACAAAAATACCTTAGAGTCTTCTAAGGCATCGATTTGGAAACCAAGAGATTGATTGCTAAAAAAACTCCCGCTTTCAGTAAAAAAATCTCCATCAGTGAATATATTTCGAGTAAACTCTCTACCTTCATAATGATTATAAATCCGAAGAATGCCCTCAACCAAAAAGATCACGAAGTTAGCATTTTCAGTTGATCTAAGTAAAATCTCGTTCTTTTGCAATTCTTGATAGCGAATGTATTGCACAAACAATGCCCAATCTTTATCAGATAAGGAGATTTCTTTTTGGATTCTCTGTTTTAAGATTTCATACATGTTAGAATGAGTCATATAGAAACTATATTTCGTATCTTGATCATATTACTTTACAAAACGCAACAAAATATGGGCGCTATTCGGTTTGACTGGGTTTGTCACACCGCCCACATCTCCATTTGAGATACCCGATACATACAGTGTATTGTTGGTATCAAATGCGAGGCCGTTGCCTTGGAGAGTTGATCCAGTAGATCCGATGAGTTTTACCCAAATGAGTGTTCCCGATGAGTCGTACTTTGCAACAAATAAATCTTGTATGCCATTTAGGATCTCTCCATTTAGGTTTGCATTCGTATTACCTGTAATGTAATAAAAATCATCCGGTGAACGAACGATGGCGTAGGCTCTTGTATCCGTGTTACCAGCCACCGCAAGTTGCCTTTTCCAAAGTAACGCACCCGATGAATCAAACTTTGCTATAAATGCGTCAAAATATCCCGATGCCGCCGTGGAAACTTTTGTCAAGCCGTCTAGATCTGAACTTGTATAACCAGTAATATAAACATTGTTTGATGGATCTGAAATCGGCGCGAAAGCAAAATTTAAGTTATCAGTTGATGGAGAAGAAGCTAAGGAATAACATGTTTGGTAGGCCATCGAGCTATTAAATTTGTATAAAACGATTGTTCGTTGTCCATTTGCTGTGGCACAGGTATTGGTTGACATTGACATTCCAGAAGTCCAGAGATTGCCCAATGAGTCCATATTGATACCATAACCTTCGTTATGGTATCCAATCGCTCCAAATCCATTACCGACAAGTGTAGGAAGTCCCACTTGGACACCATTTGCATCATATTTGATCATGGTGACAGCCGAGTCCGTGCTTCCAGAATTAGTAACTCCGTCTAGGTTATTCTTTACATTTCCTGTGCTGAAGATATTCCCAGAAGAATCAGTAGCAATGCCGGAAGACGCAAGCTCCGTCCCCGCTTTTGCCACTGACCAGAGTTTTGTGCCATTACTATCAAATTTGGTGATTCCAAGATTTTGATCAGTTGTGAGTGGAATGCTATCGTATTGACCTGTATTTGCACCAAACGTCGTTCCGGAGATGATTACATTCGCAGTGGAATCCAAGGCAAGGCCGGTTTGAGAGAAAGCACCTAACGATAAGGGTACGATTTGAGTCCAAATTCTATTTCCATTTAAATCATACTTTGTTGCAAATGCAGTTTGAATAGTTGGATAAGGATTGGAAGCACCATCCAAACTCCCAGTCGTAAATCCTCCCGAATAAAGACTGTTTGTCGCCGTATCAAAAAATAAAGAACCTGTCCCGCCACCTGTATTTCTTCCTGTAACACCGTGCAAAACCGTCCATACCGTACCGCCTGAAGCCACAATTTGAATTTCGATACTCACTTCGGTAGAGCCTAAGGCATTATTTGCTTTGATAAAGAAGGTCGTTAATGGGAAACCAGTTGAGAAATAAGAAGCATTCGGGGCACCAGATATGGTTCCAGAGGCCGTATCAAAATTTAAGCCAGAAGGCAAAGAGGGTGAGATACTCCAAGAATCGACTACGCCCGATACTGTGGGGCGTAGGTTCAAACTTACATCAGGAACCAGTCTGAAAGTACGAATTGATCCATAGGATATACTTTCCGGCGCAGATGTCGCAAGAGAACCTGAGTTAGGACCCAACAAGAGCAAGGAAAGAAAATTATTGTTATCATTGGGTATATCAGAAGAGAGTAAACTTCTGATAATTGGGTTATAAAGACATGCCTCTGTAGAAATTAGGATTAAAAGAGCAAGGATTGCCTTGGTGATACGTTTCTTAAATTGAATTCGATAAGGCATTTGATGACTGATTTACTTTATCAAGATGACTGCTAGGGTTTGCTTTCCACTGCCTCGGTAAAATCATCATGAATTTGAAGGAAATTTCCAAGTTTGGTTAGGGTCAGTACATATCCCACTGACTTAGAAGGCGAAAACAATCGTAAGAATCCACCAATTTTTTTCAGTTTGATCTGGGAGCTGATGAAAACTCCAAGTCCTGACGAATCAATGTAATTTACTTCTGAGAGATCCAGAAAGATCTTTGGTTTTTCGATGGCGATCAATCGATCAATCACATCCATGATTGCCTGAGCCGAGTAAAGATTGATATCACCTATGACGGTGACAATTGCGCCATCTGGAAATGGATGAGGCTCTGGAACGTTATTTACGCTCAGTTTTAAATCTTTGCCGTCGTACTCAAAATCTCCGTTGCTTAAATCTATTTCCATAAACTTCCCTTTATGCAAAACCTGTACCAGAAACTAGTTGGTTTGAAACTGGCCATTGTGTCACACCCTCTCTCAATTATCGGCAAAACTCCGTTCGCAGATTGAGGGATCTGCTAGATTATTCGACGATTCGTCTACACTCATGCCAACTTCTTTACGGCACAGCAATATTTGATTCTTGAGCTTCAGAAATTGGCGGGGGACTGGAAAGGAAAAGTTTCGGTCGTTCAAATGTAAGCTTAGTTTACTTTGCCGTGACTGGAGGCCAAGTTGAAAAAAATCCCATCCCGAAACGAATTCCATTTTCCAAATATTGGTTCTCTTCTCCGGATGAGTTTTTTGAAAGAAGTCGAGATTGATAGATATCTGATTCCAAGAAAAATTTTTCACTTGTTCTCCACCTAACACCGGTAGACCATCCAGTCCTTCCGACAAGATCGGCTGTTAGAAACCCCCGTCCCGCCGAAATACGGAAATATGGATCGAGGTTCCCTTGGTTTGGAACGTGAAAGGTTAAATCATAGTCATAAGTGCGAATGCTTTCGATTTGATTTTTATCCGGAGAAAGTCCGTAAACATTGTAAAGATCAGAACCTTGTTGTAGTTCTGGAAAAAAAATTGCGGTTAGTTGGATGTCCTGGTATTGTCTCGTATTCAGCTCTGTATCATTCTTACTTAAGTTTGAAGAGGTTATAAAAGAATTCTGGAGAGTGCCTCCGATTCCGATCCAATCATGGAACAAATACTCCAAACTAATCTTTTGGTTATTTCCGGTGACACCGATTTTTTTATTGGAATCTTGGATCCCGGCAAAACCAAATAATTTATACTCAAGTGGGTCAGAAACCAAATAACGCAAATAACTCTGTGATGCCTTGTCATTTCCTACAGATAAATTTTCCACTTGTTCGAGACCGATTGCGATGTCATAAAGTATACGTCCTTTTTGTATGAACTTTTCGGGTAGATCTTTATTTTCCGCACCAAGCATTCCAAAGAGACTAAAATAAATACAGAGAGCGTATAACAAAGTAAATTTAATTGACTGCATTTTGTAAGCTGTTTTTGAATAATTGATAAAACTTTCCCTAATTGGAAAAACGGTTTTTTGCATACGCTGAGCACAAATCGATAAGCCTAATTAGTGAAAGAAACAAGTCACTCATGAATACGCATTCGAATGAAATGTTAATTATTCCATTTAATATAATCAACTTAAAAAAGTAAGGGATTGAATAACTATGTATCAAAATTGTATCAGTCTTCGTAAAGCCTCTATTTCCGATTTAGCCATTCTACAAAAATGGGATGAAGAACCACATGTCATCGAATCTGACCCTAATGATGACTGGCAATGGGAACAAGAGTTAATTAGAGATGTTGATTGGAGAGATCAGTTCATTGCCGAATTGGATGGGCGTCCAATCGGATTCATTCAAATCATAGATCCTGCAAAAGAAGAGAGCCGGTATTGGGGCGAAGTACCAGACCATTTGCGCGCCATTGATATTTGGATTGGAGATCTAAATCATCTTGGAAAAGGATATGGAACAGAAATGATGAGATTGGCAATAGAACATTGTTTTGCTTCTTTGGATGTCAAGGCGATACTCATTGATCCACTAGAATCCAATGAAAGGGCTCATCGTTTTTATGAAAGACTGGGTTTTCAGTTTTTAGAGAAACGCCAATTTGGAGAGGACCGATGTTTTGTTTACCAATTGAATCGTGACAATTGGGAACTGACTAAAAATTGAATCAACTTTGCCTTTCATGGTGCTCAGGTAAAAAAACTGTAGGTCAATGAATCGATATCGGAACTCTTACTGCTTATTATAAAATCGTTAAATTAAACTTCTTACATTTTCCAAAATGAATTTCAATATCTAATTTTTTTTAAAACTGACAAGGTGAACTTTTAGTGGCTCCCATCTTACATTCATTAAATGATGAATAACATGTTGTTGTTGCCGAACATGAGTAAGGTGATCCTTTACTGCATCCAGGAGCGATTCCAGTAGAATTGCATTTCATTTTTTCAGGAGCCAATATTTCTAAGGTGCCAATATTTTCTTTGACATTTCCTAATGAATTGGTTCCTTTAATTTCTAACGCAGACTTCCATTCAAAGTTGGGAGTGGTTCCTGAAATCTTGCCATTTGTAGATTGAAATGTTAATCCTGCAGGTAATACAACTCCATTCTCAATCGTGTACGTTGCTGAGGTCGCAGAACGAGTTTCTGGTAAAATTTCAATTTGTTGGTTTGTTGGAAAGTAGTAGTCGAAATAAGTATAAGTAATTCTACTTGGAACAACATTCACGAAAAATCGGCTTCCGTCAACCCAGTCTGGACGTGTACCTTCAGAATCTGTGATCATAGCAGAAATTACATGAATAGAAAAACCTAAAGACGCATCAGTATTTCCAAAAAGTGTTCCGGATTGCGGATCGTAGGAGAGCCCGTTGGGAAGGGCAGGATCAAAGGAGACCACGACAGATTTTCCACCACCTACGGATCCTATGCGGATAGAATCTGAAACTCCTTTTGGAAATTCAGTAGTCTTATCGGGTTGTAATGCGAAATAATTGTCACTTGAACTTATTTTAATTGTGAACCTTCTGATTTCTTTTTTGTCTGATCCAAAAAGTTCTAGGAGATATTCCTTTTCTTCCATCTCCTTTGTAGGTGTTCCAATCAAATACAGTATATCCGCTTCAATTCTCGTTTCAATTCCATCTGGTAGAACCGGATCAATCGAAAAGGACTCAATTTTTTTGATGAATTCTCCCTTGCATTGAACGTCTGCCATAGGAGAGTCTTTGGCTAACCATAAGAAAAAATAGTCTGACTTACCGGAACTTTCTGTGTCCGAAATCTGTTGGCATTTAACAGTGCTAAGTCCGAGTGCTGAGGTGTAATTGTAAGTAGACAAGGCTAAAATCATCTGACTAGCGGCATCGGATGGCGGAGGTTGGCAATACGATAACGAGCTAAAAATTACAAATGAGAGTAGGGCTTTTTGCAGAAAATTGGGGAAAGTTTTCATTTTTTTTTACACTTAGCGACAATTTAGGTGGTTAAAAAAAAATGTCTAGTTTTTTTCAAATTATTAAGCTAACAAAGAAGGAAATAAAAATAATCGAGCAGTATCCCTGTAATGCGATCTAACTTCGCTCCGCTCTTTTCTCATTGAATCCTTCTATATTTAGGAAAGTGAAAATGTGATCCACTCTCTCGGAATATCTTCGGGATTTTGAATTTCGATTTCGACAAACCATTCATTGCTATCGAAATCTAGGTCATCACCTTTCTTGCGAAGAGGGCGCAAACCTCGAATGATGCCTGAGACCGGATAACTTATGATATCTTTCGTGTTGATCAAGATTCCAGAAATTCGATCAGACCAATATTTCTGGAATCGATCGTATGTTTTTAAAAACACAGAATTACGATAAACATAGATTATATCCATTGGATAGGTTCTGTCTTCGTAATCTAGAACCAAACGGTAAGGAAACAAACTGGAGATTGAGCCTAATGCATTGCTTTTCATGGCAACAATGTAAAGGATGTTTGTGACAGTTTCAATACGAGAATATAAAAATCAATACTATACTTTTATTTCAATTTGAAGATATACAAATTTGCCTTGCAAAGTTTATACAAACGAGATTAATTACGTCGAAGGAAATCTGAAATATATTTATGATAACAGCGAAAGAAAAAATCGAACAAACCCTAAAAATACTTGGGATAGAGCCCGTAGATGCTTGGCAAGAAGAGGATCAGTGGTTTTTGTTAGAAAATAATGGACAATATGTAATTGTTCGGGAAAAAGAAGCTTCTATAGAAAATTCAAACGACAAAGTGAGTACTGTCAATATTTTTGCTCCAGTAATTACCATTCCAGAAACGATGCCTTTGGATTTTTATAAGGAAATTTTTGCCATCAGTAATGATATTGCAGATGGTACATCTTTACAAATTGAAAATAACAAAACTTTAATCATGAGTATTTATATACTCAATGAATTTTATACTGCTGATTTCGGAATTCAATGTATTAATAATATTATATTTTGGGCAAAAAAATTGAAGCCCAATCTCGAATGGAAATATAAAGACAGTCTATTTTGAATTTATCAATTGGATTCTCAAACTAAAGATTAGGATAAAATTTTGTTTTGTTTTGCAAAACAATTCAATAAGAAACTAGCTTGAAGTTTCTAGCCAAAAAGACATGCTAGACAGAGTGTATGTGATTCTAAAAAAGACTGGTGATAGTCTATGCCAAAGATAGTAGACCATGATTTGTATAGGACGGAGCTTTTAACCAAGAGTATGCCCATATTCGTTAGAAAAGGTGTGGCTTCCGTTTCTATGCGTGAACTTTCAAAAGAATTAGGTGTTTCAACGGGGACGTTATATCATTATTTCCCAACAAAGGAGATACTATTTTCTTCCATGGTCCGTCTCCTTGTTTCTACAGATGCCCGAGCGATTCAAGATCTTTCAGATCAAAATGCAAATATGATGGACATTCTAAATTTTGTTTCAGGACGTGAAGGTCATTTCTTAAATTTAATTCTATTGGCCGTGGACGTGAAACGTCACTTAGTTGAATCGGAGGAACTAATAGAATTGGTGGATGATTCGCTATTTTCTTATCAAAGCGCCCTAACAAAATTTTTCCCTCGTGATACCGAGGGAAAGGGAGGGAAGGCATTTTTGGCTTTCTTTGTCGGTGCATTGTTTCTTAAATCGAAAGAAAAAGAAGAGTCAGGTTGGTTAGATCTATTTGAAGGTTTGAATTATCTTACTGACTTGTTTAAACAGGGAAATTAGAGTTATTTATTATATTTTTAAATTAGAATAAATTAATTATATGGAATAAAGAAAAATTATGGATGAAAACATATTTGTTTGGATTGCCATTGCCCAAATACCCTTTACCTACGGATTTATTGGTTGGTTTACAAATTGGGTAGCGCTAAAAATGACTTTTTATCCAATTTCATTTTGGGGGATTCCTCCATTTTTAGGATGGCAGGGAATCATACCTCGCAAAGCCAATAAAATCGGAACTAAATTCGTCGAGGTCATTACTGAAAAATTATTAAATTTAAATGATCTAGTTCAAAAAGTAGATGCGGTTGTTGCGGAGAAGGAGATCATGCCTTCCCTTGAGCCAATCATCTTGGATGCAACAATAGAATTTGCGAATGGTATAGAACCAAATCTATGGACAAAGATCCCAAAAATGATTCAAGATGAGATTTTGGCAAAAGTGAAGAAAGGTAGTGGAACCATAATTCGAAATATTATTTTTGATTTACATAAAGATATAAACTCGAGACTCGATATAAAAAATCTCGTTTATCGTAAGTTAACGGGAAGTAATGTATCTCTTATTGTTGAAATGTTTCAAAAGGTTGGTGGGCCAGAATTTTTATTTATAGAGAGATCTGGATTTATTTTTGGATTTCTTTTAGGTTTGTTACAGATGGTTTTTTGGTATTTGTGGCCTATTCCTTGGACTCTTCCTCTTCAAGGTGTCTTGGTAGGTTACCTTACTAATTATCTGGCAATCGAGATGATCTTTCGTCCTTTAGAACCCAAACAATATCTTGCTTGGAAATACCAGGGTCTATTTTTAAAACGGCAACCAGAGGTTTCAAGTGCATTTGCAAAAATAGTATCTGAAAAGATATTGAGCCCTTCCAATATACTTGAAGAACTGTTATACGGTAAAGCCGCAGATCTTTTGTTAGAAGATATTCAGGCTCAAATTTCTACTCAAATCGATAAAATTGCGACGATAACAAAACCGCTAATTTTGGCATCTGGCAAATGGAAACATTACGAAGAATCAAGGATGCAGATAGCTCGTTCTCTGACAGAGGCAACAATTGTGAATGCAAAAGAGCTAGAGGGATATTTATTTCAAACATTAGATTTGGAAAAAACGATGACCACAAAAATGATACATCTGCCTCCAAAGGACTTTGAGTCGATTTTACGTTCTGCTTTTCAAGAAGATGAGCTCCTACTAATCATTATAGGTGCAATGCTTGGTGCCGTTGTCGGACTTGCTCAATTGTATTTTTTGATTTAAAGAAATGTCGTAACACCGAAGCCAAAATGCAAAGCCTTTCCGCCGAAGCTAAAGTTCGGATTGTCCGGACTAGGTGCATTCTTAGAAATTTCACGTGGGCTCCATGATTGATAATCAATTACAAAATCTAAGAGGATGGCCTTTTTCAACCCTGAAAAAATCTTAAATGATTTTTCTGTTATGGTATAACTTGAGCCAAATGTATAAATATTTCGATCGAAATCTAATAGATTTGTCCTGCCCGTTATATCACCGATAGCACTTGGTCTTCTTGCATATCCGATTCGAAAACTGATATCTTGTTTCCACTGGTATTCCAAGCCTAATCGTACATTTGTTGTATCTTTAACTTGTGGACCTTCGTTATAAGTCAGCTTGGTTCTGGATAATTTGTATTCACTCCATCGTTCAAGATTCACATCCATCGCCAATCGAATATTATCTTTCAATCGATAAGAAACACCTCCTGTTATAACTTTAGGTTGGTATAAGTCTAACAAGGCGATATCTAAGTCTAACTGTATTCCTAATAAAGTTGTCTGTGCTCGTGCTGGTAAAGGATCAACAGATAAAAAAGTTTCTCGTCTATAAGACAATCCTAAATCAAACTTCTGCCAATGGAATTGTGCACCAAAAATTGGATTTATTATTGGTTTGATTTGTAAGATGATTTGTTGGTCAGGTGTTGTCTGCTCTGGAGAAATCGGAACATTTTTTAGCAATATGGAACCACCACCTCGGGCAAAGGCCGTAAATCCCAAGCCCAAATACAAATGGTCTTTCCATACTTCAACAGCTAAACCACCAGTAATCGTAGGTCTTTCATTTGCGGCTCCCGATTGAATCGGTCTAGGAACATTGGGGTTTTGGTCATTAATCGTTAAAATATTTCCAGAGGCTGGTGTGATTATATTCAAACCAAATCGTACATTCCTATTGAAATCATATATCTCGTTTAAATCATACGTTAGTCCAATTGTCGCATAATGATCATTGGTCTCCGAAAGTCTCTCCCTCCTTTGTAGATTAGTAGAAATTTTAGGATCTGCATAATTATAAGAAATACTTACCTCGTGAAATCTAGAACGAGTACTTTGAGGATTTGTTTTTTGTGGATCATTTTCCACTTTATCGGGATTGTTCGATTTAATGTTTTGCTGATCTTTTGGTTCAGTTGAAGTATTATTCGATGAATTAGATTCTATTTTATTGTTTAGAAGCAATAGCTCTTGTTCATTTGCACGTGCAAGACCAGCCACATTATAATAAGGTGATGAACTATTGTTTACAAAGGAAGACACCGCCCCTGCCATTGAAGCTTGCCTCGGAAATGCTCCATACACATCTCCGTAAGAACCTGCTTCCAATTGAGCAGCGAATAAAAGTAAATAGGTAATGACCCAAACGATTCTATAACACATCTACTTTTTCGAAAATATGAAATTGAATCGATCGAAAATAGTTAGCTCATTGTATCGATTTACTTGATCAGAAAACCAATATTCAGTATTCATGGGTTTTTTCGGTGCACGGATCACATCGGAGAAAAGTTTGCAGATTTCACTTATACTGAACAACAAATCATTTTTATCATTACTTCTCATTTGTATCATCTTGCTTGAAAAAAAGCGTTCCCAATCTTGCCAGATATCCTTTGAAGTAAAGTCGCTTCTAACTTTGTTATAAAAATATTCCATGAAGAATGTTGACCTTGTTAGGGATTCCAGGGTAAACAGTAGGGGCCGAAGTTGTCCATTCATTTGACTAAACAATAATGGAATTTTTTGACTAAGAAAAATGCTAAGTGCTCGTCTTTTTTCTCCTGATTCTGTTTCAAAAATTTGCCCAATCCACTGGAGAAAATCTCGAATGTCACCTTCCTTTAAGTTCGCTTCTTTTATAATAAGACAGGCACTTTTGAGTTTCTGAGAATAAGAATGTGGAGAATTATTATTTACTATATTGACCATAAATGTTTCTAAGCTGTCCATAGAAGCATACGAGGCTGAGTTTGGATTGTTCCCGCGAGTCCTAACCCAACGCTTAATAAAAAGTTCTAAATCTAATGCGAAGTTATCCAATGAATGCTGATTTGAATTTGGAAGTTCGGAATTTAGGCGGAATTCATAGGCTAATTGTTGGAATCCGATCACTGTTTGTTGTTTTGCACTTTCTGAGTTTGTTTCTCCGAAATAATATAGAAATTTCAATAATGAATTTAATGCACTCCCTTTACTTAATGCATTTAAGATTCCATCATTCCATTTTCTTTGATTCTCAATTAAAAAAGATAATGGGGAACGCAAATTTATATTTGGATAATAGAGCGAAGGACTTGGCATGCTAGGTGAACGCATTCCAAAACTTCCCGCATAACCTCGAATCCTAAACTGTCGTATTGTAATAGATCGATTGGGATAGGCTGTATCATTCGTATCACCTTGCGCGGTTTGATCGATTCCATCAAAAATAAATGGACGATTTAATACTTGAATCAAATCAGTTAAAATTAGAAATGAATTTCGATTTGAAGTTGAATTTGATGTGCGCACACATGCCTTTGCAATAGAGGCTACCAATGGAAGCAGATGATTTCTTTGATTCCAATATTGATCTATGTTCTGAAGGTTAACGTTTGCGTTAGATAGAAATCCCAATTTCTCGATAGCGGAAAATTGAACTGAAATGGCCGGAGGGATTAGCCCATAAAATTGGTTTGGATTTCCAAATTTTGAAAATAATAATCTGAAAACTTGTTGGAACGTGGTGTCATCGACAAAGCCAAAATTAGTTGATTCATTCGCACTGATACCGTAGCCCCATACTTCTAGTAAAAAGACAGAATCCCCGGCTATGTTTGAAAAATTCTGTAGATTCCCTTCATTTTTAAAATTGTCTTTAATTTGGGTATTCGCTAAATTCCATCTTCCACTATCGTTTTCATTGCATTGAGATGCATTGCAGAAAGGTTTAACATTAATTAGACCTTTTAAGCCGTTCGCTACAATCACTACATAAACTGCATCTTGAACTGAATCTCCCAAGGCTTCCAATGCTACTGGAAGTACTAATACAAAGCGTTTATTATTTAGAAACCAAAGGTAATTTTTGTAAAAGGCTTCTTCATCGGAAGAAACACTTCTATCATTTTCTGAAGTTAGCATTTCAGGTATGGAATAAAAACTTCCATAGCTTGCATCTGAGGATTGGTATTGCGATCCTCCAATACCGGCATAACGTATTTCATTATTATTCGCATTTCTAACTGCAATTTTATAACGTGAAGTATTCCAATTTTGTTTAAAAATTAAATCATTCCCTTCGGAATCGCGATACGGCCGATTATCAAGCGTTATAATTTGACCAAATTCATTTTTTCGTTTTGGGTTATAATATGGGCCTTGACCAGAATAAAGAGTTGCACTTAAATTCGCTAAAATCCAAGGGATGGTTTTTGAGTAAATTGGGTCATTGTTACGAGAGATGATTTGGTTATTTTCTACACGAGACAATGCCGGCGTATTTAAACTCAATGTGTCTGCTTGACCATCTCTTTTGACTCTACCGGATAGACTTGAATTCCATAGCACTGCAGAAACTCCTAAATTAGAAATCGAGGCACTCCTTTTAAACGTAATCGGCGTTTGTTGAAAACTAGCCGTTGTGTTAGAGGAGATTTCGATAGAAGAAGAAGTTGTGGATATTACAGTTGAGCCGGATGGAATTCCCAGAGAAAACACTTTGTCGCCCACCAAAATGGCAGAGTCTTGATTGTCTAAAAAAAGTATGCGAGATCCAATAGTTGCGTTAGCATTTTTTACAACAACTCCGATGGATCCCAATTTTGATGCCATACTGAATAATGAATCGCCGATGGTTAATATTCCTCCAGAAGCCGATTCAATTTGTGGGTTAGCTGGATCATTTGACCAAAAGTAACCAAATTCGTTTACAACTCCAAGTGTGAAGATGAGATGTTCCAACAGTGATATAGAATCGGAGCTTGCATCTAATGTCCGATTCTTTCCTTGAAAGTCTAAAACCATCATCTCTTGAAATGATGCGTTGACTCGGTTTAAGGAAGAAGTAAATCCTAATTCTTGATAGCTTACGGCTATACTATCAAACAAAGAATTTGACGAGCTATCAATTAAATTCGGAGGAGTGATCACTACATTTCGTAAATGATATAATAGATCTCGAATGACAAACCGCAACTGGGTAGAGTGATTCATAGAAGAATTTATTGATGTGAAGTTTGAACCATTTTCTGAGAAATGTGATTCAAAATTAATGATTAGTTCTTTGATGGTTGCTCCAGAAGACTTAAAGCCAGTTCCGCTCCCTGCCAATTGAGCAAAACCATCGCCAATTCCACCAATTGTTTCAAAGATTGAATTTATTAATTCTGGGTTTTTATATTGGAATATCCCGTAAATAATGTTCGTTAATCCAGCTCTTGAGTTTGTATTTTTAAGAAGGAGCTTTGAAAATATGTCTTCTAAACTCTCTACAAACGAAATGAAATCTGGTGCTACTAAAATGCTTTGAATCTTTTCAATGTCTTCGGATAAGTCTTTTTCGGATTTAGATTGGATTAATGCTTTTAAAGATTCATTTGAAATTGGTATGAGGGTTGGTATGAGAAAACCAGGTGAAATTCTGATTTTTTCAAAAACATTTGTAGTTCTATTAAAAAGAGTTGTATTCGATTCACGTAAATACCTAAGTTCATTCGAAAGGAAATTGAAGTTAACTTTGATTGCATTATGGTTTTCTTTAAATAATGAACTAAGCGATGTTAAGGAATCAGGAAGTGATGTCCCTAATGGTTCCAAGGAGCGATTCAACTGAAAGTTGAATTCTTCTGGTTGAAGTTTCGAGAGTCCATTTTTTAAGGCAGGGAATTCATCAAAAAGATTAAATAATGAAATTCCACTTTGACCAAATAATCCATCCCAAAAAATATTTTTGTCTTTGAAATCTACATTTTCTCCCTTACAATGAATTAAAAGATTGAAACCAAAGAATAAAATCGTAGCTATAAGTTTCGACCGTTTCATTAGAGAGTACAGTTTCCCCAAAATTGATAGTCGGAAAGTTTAAGATTGATTAGAATGTAAGGTGAAGTTTCAGTCACCACCGCCGAATTATTAAAATAATCTATTGAATACTGCAAAGCGTTAATATCGTTTAAACGAAGTCCACAATTTGCAGACAATTTATTTCCAGGAGCATTTGGATCTTCCTTCCTTCCGCTAATGTATGAATAGTTAGGCGAAATGTAGCTAGAATCTACAAAAAGGTTAGGGTTCTTTTTTTCGAGAGGTATATATTCTAAAACGTAATTCAAAACTGGTATAATTAGTCTTTGAATTGTTGGATCGAATACTTCTCTAATACCTTCTGAATTTAATCCGGAAGGATTGTCAACGTTTGATTCGAGAACTTCTAAAACATAAAATAAGTCGAGATCATTATTGGGTATCGAATCATTGAAACCTGTGCGATGCGAGTCACAATCTATTCGTCTGCTACTTTGAGGTGCCGCTGAATTTTCAATGTCTATCAGATTATTGTCATCACATAGATTTAGTTGGATTGCGGAGACTTTATAATACGGATTTTCATTTCCAATGCACTTTTCAGGATTTAAATCCTGGCAACCGACACCAGAAGTGAATTTAGACATTCCTAACAACAATTTTGTTGAAATACCGATCTTTAAAGAGGTAAGGAGATATTCTTCAGATCCATTTTTTCCGTAGATCCTGAGTATCAGATCAGACCATTCTAAATCAAGAAGAGGAGTTTTTTTATTAAAATTAGTACTGGCCAATGAAGGATTCGAATAATATACATTTGGTGGCAATAATGGTTCAACTCGAATTATGATATCATCAGTGCTTTGCACTGTTCTCAAAATACCATTCCTATCTCTAAAATGTATTTTATTCCTTCCAGGTGCTAAAACCTTTAAGATAGAATTTGCTTTTAACAGAGTTTGGAAGATTTGAAAAACTCGATCGTTGCTTCCTCTGAAATTACGAATTTTATCTGCAAAATTCTGATCGAGTTTTAGATTTAATACTCCGTTCCACCAAAGCTGATATAGAGTTTGATTGATTGCATCCGAATGTAGCGAGAGTAAAACACCAGATCCATCGGTTTGATTGATTCTACCAGTTCCTTGATTTCCGTTTACGGTGGATTTGTTAAGCTGTGACCGAGGTGCGGTACCATTCGAATATAATAGAAAACTATTTACATATCCCGAACCAATATGCGGAGTCTCGGGTTTCGAATCCAAAGTGTTTCGATCAACGCAGTTGGATGAGTTAGAATTTAACTTTTGACAAACTAATACTGAAATTGATCCGGACAAATCCATGCCATCAGTATAGATTCGATTTGATGAATTTTGTTTTAAGTTTACACCTAAATTGATTTTTGTTCGATCAAATGGGGGAGGGAGAAAGTCAGGTAAATCTATATCAATACCATTTGCATTTGAATCTTTTCTTAATTGATAAAATAATGCATTTAATATATTAGGTGTTACTGTTTGTATTGTATCTCTAATTACGCCTTGTACGACTCGCCATTGAATTCCTGGAATTACTGATTCCAAAACAGCTTGAATGATGCTATCAAAAGTTCCAGGTTTAATGGTACGAACGTTGTATGCACATATATTGGCATCCCAATTTGAAACATTGAATTCCGTAGCTGATTCGTTATTTCTCCATGCGTTGGGATTGATGATGTTTAATCCTATCAATCCATTCGAATCAGGAATAGACAATGATGTCATGGCAGAGGCAGAATGAAAACCAGTTGATGTGCTATAATTTAAAAAGTCAGACCCTGAATTGCACCCACCTCCCGGACTCATTAAAAAATCCACATCGTAAACTGCTCCATTTGCCAAGCCACCCGCTAGTCCTCCACCGGAATGCATAAACAAACGAAGTGTACCTTTCAATCGTTTACCATTGAGGTTGATATTCAATTGTCCATTGGATGATGATCCTTGAGATGGAATCAAATTTACCAATAAGTTATTATCAGGTGTTCCATTGGCGGTATTCTCAATAGTCATATTCGTTACATAAACATCAGATCGACCATTTGCAATAAACCCACCCCAAGACCATGAGATTCGGCAAAAAGGTCCAATGGAAAGGAGATGGTTCAATTCTTTTGCAGTTCCAAAATCGTTCGGATTTGAAAGACAATTTTGACCTAATGCATCAATACCAGTTAATACGTTCCCAGTTCGTTTTGGATTTTGCATAAAACTTTTTCCGATGGTAACAGTAGTATTGGATAGACTAGCAGAGCTTATATTAGAAAGAGTCCAAAGATTTTCATTTATATTTCCAATGATTGTGGTCCCGGCCGGTAGATTGGGATGATTGATATAAACACCTGGAAAAATTTCTGATGAATTTACAAAACTGATTTGGTTTGAACCATTTGTGATATTTGCTAATTTTCCAAAATCAGGACCTGTAGTTATCTTAATGTTTGATCCAGTCGACCCAAATCCATCGTTAGCTGGTCGACTCAATCGAATCAAAGGAGCAGTGTTAAATGTCGAATTGTTTGGACATCCATCGCCTGATCCAATCGAGCCTGCAGAAATGATTTCAGTAACGAAGCTATTTGGAGGAAGAGAGGCACCGCGAAGCACATGACCAACTTGAATATTTGTAATATTTGTGACTTTAATTCTCGCACAGTTTGAACTAGTCGTTCCTGTCAACTCCGCATAAGGTTCGCTAAAATTCTTACCAGCAATACGGAAGTTGTCTGAGGAAGGTGCAAGATTTCCGCTGGATTTAAAAAGTCTTTCAAGTAACTTCCCAATACGATCTATTCCATTGATGCCATTGCCTATATTGATCCTGGCTATAGAATCTATGGGAACTGTGGGATCAGATGCTGTTTTTCCATACATAAATCCAAACACTCTATAGTAGTGTTTTGGACCCTTTTTGATATCTATATAGTATGTGTTTGATCCTTGGCTTGGGCGTAAAGTTGATTGGCTGATCGTCGATAAATTTAAACTAGGATTCCATTGGATAAAGTCCGAGGTTGGAGGATTATTCAATTTTTTTAGAATGATTTGATCGGCTTCAATAACATCTGATATAGATGTTTCAATTTGAACTTGGGAAACATTTGTTTGATTGATAATTGCCGATTTTGAATTATTTGTAGGATGAATTGGATAATTTGAATTTATGACTACGTTAAACTGGAAAGATGGCTCGGTTACAAAACTAGTGGTTTTGTTGGAACCAGGGCAATTACTCTCATCAACTCGCCGAACACAATTCAGTCCAGTTGTTGAATTAAAAAGGCGAGCATCTGTTAAGTCCAAATAGTATCTAGTATTTGGATCCAAATTTTCAAGAGGATCGATTACCAACTGTCTGAAAGTATTCCAATAACAGTAACCAGAAACATCAAAATTATTAGTATTGAGATCTTTAGAAATTCGAATTCGATTTCCGCCGTGGACATTAGTCCCTGGAAAAGAATTATTTGGTTCATTCTCTGGACAAATAGACGATTTATCCATTGAATGAGAAAATTCAATAATAATTGGTTCGGACCTAGAGACAACATGTTGCGGTTTCATTATAATCGCATTAGGCGAAATCGTCCCACTTCCTTTTATCTCTAATAATTTTTCAGGAATATTTTTATCATCAGATAGAATTTTGAGACTTCCAATTTTTGAACCGGAAGAGTTCGGCTCAAATTGAAGTTCAAACATTACAAATTGATTTGGGGATAGTGTAACGAGCGTATTTCCTGAATAGGAAAATGAATTGATAAATCGAAACTGTTCCGACGAAGATGAGACTTCTACTTTTACAAGATTTAACGAGTCAGTTCCTGAATTGGTTATGCGGACTATTTTTTTTTCAAGACTTCGAACTTCCTTATCTCCAAAATTAAACACTGAGGCGTTTGTATACTCAAGATTGTCTATCTCCAATTTTAATGATCGTATCAATGCCCCACTACCACCTGGAGCCGATACAAAACTTAAATCTAAATTTGGTGGGAGTGTCGGAATTACACCAGAATTCACTGCAATCACGACATCATTGGGATTTGGAGGAGTTATATTACTAAAGTCAGAACTTTGTGAAACTGTAACCGGTGCTGAAAATGTTTGGCCTACTAAAGATTGAAGCAACGTCGCTAAGGAATTATTTTGAGATTGATTGCCGTTGCAATTGATCGTTATTAAGATAAAAATATAAAAAATTTTCTTCATAATCTGCAACTTCCGGTAAATAGAATATTTTGAATGTTTGAATGTATTAGAACACTACTTTCATTACTATTTCCAGGAATCGGTAGTGCTTTTAAATTATAAAGATCCAATCCACAAGCTCGAACTTTTGGTAATGGAATATCTCGCGTTATATTATTTAGAAGTGGAATTATCAATGATTTCACCAATGGATCTACGATTTCTTTGATACCAGAAGGTTTTAGTGCCAGAGGATTGTTGATTTCTCCTTCAAGTGGTTCAATTAGATAAAATAGATCTCCAATCTGCGTGCTTGTTACCAGTCGTATGCTTGGATTGCCTATGGAAGATAGAATGGAGCTAGAAAAATTGCAACTTCCTTGGCAAGAGGGTAGTGAATACGTTCCAAAACTCAAAGTAGACTTTGATTTTAAACTTATTCTAACCTTTGCTATAGTATAACTTGAGAAATCTTTGCAAGTAGTAGCTGGACAGGCAGGACGAGATGGGTCTGACTTTTTTGCCTTTATTGTAATTTCTAAGTCTGCAAAAGCTAAATCATATTTTGGAAACTCCAACGAACTATTCCCGGTAAGTTGTGAAATCCCTAGATAAATTGGCTGAATGGGTAAAATACTAATTGTTACATCATCATTTGGGAAAATACTTCCAGCGGAATTGGATAAATTTGTTTGTCCTGGAGCAAATATGGTAACGATTGGATCTGCTTTAAGTAAAGATGTTGTTAGACGAAGAATTGTTGAATTGCCTGCAAATTGATTTATTTGCTGGACAAAACTTTCATTGATATCGAATTGGAAGCCTCCATTCCACCATAGATGATATAAGGCTTGGTTTAACAAATCAGGATGAATGCTCATTAAAATTCCAGGATATTCACTGGAGCGGCTTAAATTTGATGGTAGAGTATCAGAATTTTTTGAAACAATAAATGATGGACTACCATAGGGTGCAATAGATGTTGATGCTCTAATATACCCAACATCCCATGGGCAACGGTTGGCTTGATCTTTAACGCATGTAAGTAAGGAAGTTCGTAAACTTCCTTCTATTCCAAAGTTTTCATTTTCTCGTTTTAGATTGGTATTTTCTTCTAAAGAAGCGTTTAATTTAAGAGAAACCTTATTTAATGGTGCTGGCAGGTAGTCTGGCAAATTAAATACGACACCACTATCTAGTTGGCCCAAAATATTATTTAGAATATTGGGTGAAACTCTTTCAGCAATATCTTTTAGTACATTCTGAACGATCTTAATTTTTAGAGTAGGGATTTTTTGATTCACTATATCGGCAACAATTGCAGAAACTGCTCCAGTTGCTGATATTGAGTTTACCTTGATATGATTCGACCATTCAGTAACAAAAGGATTGCATTCAATAAAGTCGGTTTCCGAAATATTTATTGGAAGGCTTAAACAATCTGTAATTTGATTAAAATCTGCCGGAAAACGAAATGGGCTAACAGTGAGTTGCGTTTTTCCATGATTATCTACCGAAAGAGAAGTCCGAATGAACGCTTTTCTCTCCGTTTCGTTAGGTGGATCTTCATTTAGCGAGAAAGATATTTCATTACCATCTGTTCCGACTATATTTTGTCCGAAAAAAACAAGACTAGATGATAAAAGATAATCAAAAAATTCAATTTCCTCAACTTTTACAACAAGTGCTAGTTTCCCTCGAATTTTTTTACCGTAAATGTTTATATCAAGAAGTCCATTCTTAACATCAAATCCGAAACGTAAGTTTGTGTCGCCTGATGGAAAACTTGCTTCATCCACTTCTAAATTTGTAATATACACATCTGCTTTGGCCTTATAGTTTACACTTCGATACAAAGAACTTTCGAAGATCGCACCTGTTACACTAATTCCGCAAAAAGGACCGATTCGTTCTAGGTATTCAATTTTGTTCGGTATGGGAGCGTTGGCTAATTTACTTGTAGGCCAAGCAATGCAATGATTACCTGGGAATACATTTGTTTTTTTTGCTATAAATTGATTTAAGGATTTATCTGAACTTGAAGTAGTATCAAAAAGAGTGAAGGCTCCTTTTGCATAATTTGTTATTAGTTGAGATATCGAATTGATTCCCTCATTTTGGCCAATCAACAAACTTGCCACTTTTGGTAATGGTTGGGATGGATTGGACGCAGTTTTTCCATAGAGAAAATTGACTCCAAAGTTTAAAAAATTACCCCCTTTGGTTTCCACACGAAAGTAATAAAGATTCGTTCCGACTGATGGCGGTATTACGGAAGAGGATAGTAAGTTATATTGATATACGTTCTGACAAGTTAAATTACAGATTCGAACACCGATTGAAACCTGTGGAGAACATATAACTGAATTTGAATCCATCGAGTGAATGTTGCCCAATTTGCAAAATAAAATCTCTTTTACGTCTTCCGGATGATTAATTGTCCCTTCAACTTGAATCGATGTCGTTGTGTTAGCTTCCAGCACAATCCCTTTATCGGTGGCCAAAGGGTATGATAAGTTGCCGTTTACGATCAATCTTCGAGTCATTACAATATTTTTTTCTGTAGTGAATGTCTGAAGAAAAGGTTTTAGGGAAATAGAATTCCCCATGGATGATGCTCGATGATCTATTTTTATCTCATAAGTTGTGTTTGGGGAGAGTTCGCTACCAAATTGTATTGAAAGGTGTAGGGGACTTGTCCAAGTAAGATTAAAATCTAGCACTGCATTCGAGGTAGTTAGATTTTTAATAGATAACGCATTTGCAACCGAGAAGGAATCCATCGCCTCGGAAAACAAAAGTTCAATCGGTTTGTATCTATCTACACTAGTATTGCTATAGCGAAATCTGACCTCCGGTCCCGAACTCCCAAAACCCACTGGTGGAAGTGAAGGAACAACTTCAATCGGCGCAGTGGGCGTTTGCCATCGATTCTCATTCGGCGAATTGTCACTTAGAATGGACCCAAAACTAATTGGTGGTTTTTCACTTTTGCCATCTTTACAATTTGAAAAATGTAAGAGAAAACAAATTAGATAAAATCCAAGTATAAAGATAATTTTTGATTTTTTCATCACTCTTATACAAATCCATTAAGCTATTAGGTAACTAATTATGAATAATTTTATATTCTAAATTAATTATAGTCTGCTTGACTTAGTTTTGCGATTCCACTTTTCTGGTTTGCAATCTTTGCTAGTTCTAATTCTTCTGGACTGGCATATTTTTTATCCCACTCTAATACTTTAGGAATCATCAGATGATGCCAAAGTGGCGGAATCAATGCTACCACGAGCGTAGTTAAATATCCATTGATCATCATCGGTGCATTCGGGAAAGGACGCAGATTTTGGTATGGAACTTCACCTTGAGCATGATGGTGTGAATGTCGTGTTAGATTGAACATAGTCCAGGAGCTGATTCTACGATTTGTATTCCACGAATGTCTTGGTTGGACAGGTTCTTCGGGAAGTCGAACCATTCCATAGTGCTCCATGTAGTTTACAATTTCTAAGAGAGCTTTACCAAATAACGCACATGCTATAAAAAATAACATACCGGTGAATTCACCTATCAGATAAGCTAGACCAACAAGTATGAGACTCATTGCATGGCCTCTCAAAAACGCATTGTGAACAGAAAATAAATTTAACTTCTTACGGTTGAGTCGTTTTGATTCGATTTTCCAAGCGCTAACATTCCCTTTGATCGTAGAAGATATAATATGGTAATAAACATTTCTTCCTCGTGGAGCAGTAGCTGGATCCTCAACAGTGGAAACATAACGATGGTGTCCATATACATGTTCGATTGAGAATATAGTATCAAAGCTAAATGCGAGCAACCATCTCCCAAAAAACATCGAAATACGATCCCATGTTCTATGTGTAAGTTCGTGTGCAGTAATGGTTCCAATTAGTCCAATCATTAAACCTGAAAGGACAAAGCCACAAAAGTGTTGAAATGGGGTTGTAGCTAATTTAGATTTTAAAAAATCAAATCCGGTTGATTGAGTTAAAAAAGCCCCAAAACCGAAAGTGTCTGTTGGGCTAACTGACCAAATTGACAAAAACATTATTAAACATAAGAGAGGCAATGCCATCCATAGTTGGACAGTCAAAACAATAGGTTTTTGAAAGTCTGGCGTACTTGTATCGTTACCAGAAATAGCATCTCCTACAATATAGAAGAGTAATAATGTGATGAGTCCATACACAGTAAAATCACCACCTAATAGTAAACTAGACGCTGAAAAAAGGCCGACCGCATGAAAGAGAAAAAATTTTAAATAGTGAAAGAAACCTGCTTTCTCTGCAGTTTTTCCCTCGTTTTGCTTGAGACTTAAACTATGATCAATTGTTGTAAATCGATCCGCAAAGATTTTGAATTTGTTGATACCTAGGTTCGTCAGCTCTTTTGATACGCTATCAACCATGGCAGGAGGCCCGCAAAGATAGGCTTCTGTAGAGGGAGTAAAGAACTTTTGAATCAGTTTTGTAACTAAGCCTCTTTCTCCTTTCCAACTGCTATTTATTGGCTCCTCAGATAAGATGGGAAGAAAGTTAAATTCTCCTTTCCATGCTTTTTGAATCTTTTGTATGTCCTTGGTTTTATAGAGGTCTTTTTCTTGCCTTGCTCCAAACAAAAGAGTGACAGGTCTGGAAATGCCTTCCAAGATACCTTGCTCTAACATAGATAATATGGGAGCAAGACCACTTCCACCGGCTACCATGAGAATCGGATCATTGTTTTCCCTCAGCCAAAAATTACCAAATGGTCCTTTAACGACTGCTTCTTTGCCTAATAAATTTGTATTATAGATATAGTTAGAAAGTTTTCCGCCAGGTACTTTTCTGACTAAAAAAGTGACATGTCCTTTCTCATTTGGCGCATTTGAAAAGGAGTAATTTCGCTCTGCGTCGATTCCCTCAATGGAAATCGATGCATATTGACCTGCTTTAAAATGCAAATTTTTTTGAAGTTTGATGGTGAGCTCGCAAATATCACCATTTAGATTTTTCTGAGCAACAACCCTTCCTGAAATTGTTTCTCTGTTAATTACGTTAATTGTAACGTCCGTTTGTGGAATACTCTGGCAAGCAAGAATGTATCCTTGGTCTAACTCTTCATCAGAAAGTAAATAACCCGTTTCGGTAAGTTCTTTGACTTTTCCATCTTGCAATTGGCATTTGCAAGTAGCACACCCACCAACTCGACAGCTGTGTGGGAAGTCGATCCCTTGTCTGAGAGCCGCACTTAATATATTTTCGCCAGAAAGAACTTCAATGGGAACCCCATTGATGGTGGCCAGGGTTCCAGATTTAGCCAAGTTGGCATGATTCTCTTTCTTCGACTTTTTTGACTGATTGCCAGTTAAAAACATACAATTTCTCCGTTTTTCGAATTGGGCTATAATGGCCTCGAAAATGAATTCTGACCCGCCCTTTATTTATATCATACGATCGTTATAAATAAAATCTATGGCATAAATTTGTCAAATTTTTTTTTAATCAAATTTTTAACACATTTTTGAGCAATTTGAAACAGGGAGAGGGTATCTATTTCTATGACTAGACGTGAAATGGCGATCCAGTCTTTGCCTTGCTCGTAAGGGTAAACCCTTTCGAGACCAAAAGTCAGTTTGGTATTATTTTTTCCATTCTTCCTTATTTAGAAAATCTTCAGCCAACTCGTCGATCAATTGGTAAGATCCATTGGTGAAGAAATTAACCCATAAAATGGGTATCGTAGATCCACCAGCCAATGTGTGAATCGTGGGTGTATACTCGTGAGAATAGACTTTGGTAAAGCTATTCTTTTTCGTATCATAACGGTGCATTGTAAATTCAAATCGTTCTGTTACCGGAAAGTAAAATGGCCAAACGGTAAAAGTAAGTCCTGAAATGAAGGCGTTAAAATATAGGACACCATCATAAGCCCAGTGATTGCTAATGGTAGTGTTTTGGATTTCTAAAAAGTATGTTGCCTTTTCTGAATTACTAAATACTAACTTGTTTTCTACATTTGAAAACAAACCAATTGACTTCATTTTTTTCTCTAGTCGGTTCTGGACATTCTTTACTACTTCCGAGTAGGGGCTTGTCGATGCATAGGAAAAGTAAAGTGATTCATATGTAGAAGATTTGATGGCGATTTCTTTCGTTTGCAGATTCGGATTGTTGGAAGACCAGGTAACACATTGAACGAAAGATGCTATAAGAACTACCACCACCAATTGTAGAGCATTACATTTTTTAATCATGACCATTTTCCTTTGCCTATGATGATGTTTGCGATGAGAACGAATTTGAATGATCCGTTCCCATACGTCAATCAACTCGAGTTTAATATTCTAAACGATGGCTAAAGAAATTCGACCTGATTCATGAAACTGCACTATTTTTTTACAGGGTTCGAATGAATCCCCAAAAGAGAATTAAAAATCCTCCAAGTTCTCCAAGGATCAGCAAAACCATAGGAAAGTGAATCATAAATGAGGGAAGCTGCCATTTCCCCAATGTATAAGGTTTCAAAAATTGGTTTTCTGTGTCCTTTAATATTGCATGCAAAAGGTAAGTTGTTTGTGCAAAGGCAAAGAAAGACATTGCGGCCAATGCAGAATAGAAATTCACTGTTTCGGATAAAGTGCTCAATTCGACAAACTTCGACAACAGCAAACAAGCAAAGCTATACAAAAGAGCTGCTCGGTGCAAAACACTAATGTATTCATGTGCCACGGCATTTTTTGATTTTAAAATACTGAAGTACTTCCATATCCCACTGAGTAATCCTACTGTAAAAAAGATCCCAGCAAACAAATAACATAATCTTAGTGCGTCCATTTTTTCCTCCATAATAGAAAGCTAAAGATGCCCTCCATTCTATCTCTAATGGGAAAAGAGTTCGACCTGATCTATAGTTTAGGATTAATTTTGGAAAGTATTTCGGATTTTTCTTTGGCAAATTGGCTTGGATTCTTTCTATACTCTCTAGGGGAATTTCCGATCAAAAGACGAAAGACGCGATTGAATGCAGATTTTGAATTAAAACCCACGGAGTAGGCTATAGAAAGTAGATTCCTTTTTTCCTCTTCTATCAATTTGCAGGCAATGAGGATGCGATGGCTATTGATCAAATGTATGAAGCTCATCTGGAAATGGACATTGATCAACTCCGACAATTGGTGGACGCTGATTTCCATTGCATCCGCAAGCGTTGATAAGCGCAAATCCTCATCTGCATAATAAGATTCTGTTGCCATCAAATAATTCAATTTTGAAATCGCATCCTTTGCATTGATGCCATTTAGTTTGGATTGGGAATATCTGGCCTTTTGGATTGCACCAGAAATTTCTAACATGGAGTCGGGATTGTAACGGGAATAAAGATACACAATCACCGCCGCAAATGAATGCGACCAGGAACTATATCGATACAAACTTGTGTTTCCAGATAGGTATCCGAATATGTCTGCGAGAATCATAATGAGTATATAAAAAAGGAGCAATCTAGAAAAGATTCTGATTCTTTCTGGTAACAATCGAATTGCTAAAACGCCCTCTCCAGATTTCCTAGATCCAACATATAAAGTGTAGGCTAGAATCGAAAATTTTGGGCCCAAAATCCAAATGATAAATATATAATCTGGGAATACCCAGTTCCCTCTGAGTATCGATTGGATCAGTTTTTTAGATGACTCATTGTCTAATTGATACCAGTAGAATAATGGAAGCGCACCTAACGCAATCGGTATAAAATGATAGTAGCTTAGTTTCCATTTTTCGCTATCTGATATTTTTTCATAATACAAGAGTATGGCGGGACCGATGGAGTATAAAAAAGGAATCGGAAATGCAAAAAACTGGGGATAAAGATTTACGAATCCAGACAAAGTAAAAGTTTCCCAAACCAATCTGAATCCAGAGATCCCTACAAAAAATACGGGAATCCATTTTGTCCGAGCTGGCAATCTCAATGAAAGACCAAAAGCCCAAACCAAACAGAATATTCCACCGAAACCAAGAATTGAATAATCAACAATTGAAATATCACCTAAGAACATTTTTGATTCCTATACCACCTGGTGAATCCCTCTAGTCTTCCGACTCATTCCAAGTAAATTCGAATTTCCTTTTCGTTATCTTTCCACGAAATCAATTCCTGTGGTTTATAAGCCCCTGTCCGCGTTTGTTTTTGTATTGCAGGTATGTCGAAGCCTTGTTCAATAATTTTTGATTTTAATTCTGGATCAATCAATTGATCTAATTGTTCGACAGCATTTCGTGGCAGTGTTAGACTCACAGTCTTTTCATTGCCTCGCCATACATCAATTCTTAAGGAAACAGCCATTGTTTGTTCAATTTTGGGGAGTGTTGCCGAAAAATCCTGCAACGCTCTTGTCATTTCGATTCTCTTTTTTGATATTTTCTGATACAACCAGATATCACCGGAACTCTGATTGCACCAATAGAATAAACCTTGAAAAGCCCGCATAACGGAAAAAAAATGTGCCGGCGCCGAAATCATAAACTGAAATTTGTCTGAACCTAAAATATCAGCACATCGCTCTTTCCTATTCCAAGTGGCCAATTTATATCTCGTTTGTGCTAAAAAAGGTTCAACAATCACACTCATATATGCATGAATTTTAGTTTCAATTTTTTTGAGCGTATCCATTTGAAATCCTAAAATACCTAATAAAGAGAGATCATTCCATTGTGGTTGGGTTTGATTGTGAATGAGTCCCCATAGAGCTAATTTTTCTTTTTCCGATAATTGATAAACGGAACCGAAATCAAATACTACCAATTGGATTCCGGAGGACTTTCGCAGGACACCAAAATTACCTGGATTAGGGTCGGAATGAACGAGTCCAAGTTCAAAAATTGAGTCAAAGTAAAAACGAGAAATTAAGTCCGAAAATTCCAGTTTCTCTTGTTCGGAACATTTTAATAGGAAAGATTCTGCGGGTAATGCTTCTACCCATTCCTGGCATAATATCCTTTCATTTGTTAGATTGGAAAATGCAACCGGTATTTTAATGCTTGGATCCTTGCTAAAATATTCTTGAAACTGATTTTGATATTCGGCCTCTTTAACAAAATCCATTTCCATCGAAAGACGTTCGGTCATCATTTGTTGGTAATCATCCAAAGAAAAACCATCATGAAGCATTGAAAAAAGTTTTCCAGCGAAGCCAATCATGCCAAGATCATTTAATGTTTGTTCTTTGATATTTGCATGGCGAAGCTTGATCGCTACTTCTTTATTACCGTCAAGTAGCCCTTTTTGCACTTGTCCGATACTTGCTGGGTAGACTTTTTCGCTCTGGTCAAATGTAAGTCTTTGAAAGAGATCGGGAGAAAATAGTTTGATGGATTCCTCAAATTCTGACCTTGAAATTGGAATGATTTCGCCGATGGCTTCTTTCCAATAATTGTAATCGTCTGTATTTAATATGGATTTGATTTGAACTAATTTGGCGGGAAGCCCTCGCATCCCAAGTAAACCACTGGCAATCTCTTTTTTTAAGGAATCATTTCCAAGAGCTAGTCCGGATGCAAATGTTCCCAGTTTTATATTTCTTAAAATACTACTCATTAAATATATGTTATGTGAAATTTACAAGCTAGCAAAATGACTCGTTTCGGTTCTCTAGTCGAAATACGGTGATGTTTCATTCAATATGTAAAGATATAAAAATAGCAGTTGCATTCCTAGCAAAAAGAGAATCGAAACTAAACAATTCTCCAACGAATTCCGAATTGAGAATTATTATCATTATAATGTATGGGTTGTAGAGAAATTTTATTTGAAGGACCCCATCAGATATTTACATTTTCGTTTAACGCACGTATGCCTCTGAACTCATCGAGACTTGAGTCTATGTTTTTCAATCGTCTCCCCTATGGAAAATTAAACTTTTTTTGGATGCGGACGGATATCCATTTTATCAAAAGTACGGTGAATGAGTTTTGGATTTTACGGTAGATACAGGAGATCTATGACTCTTCTGTAAAACTGGGCATTTGCAAGGAGACATAATCAGTGGCAGACTCATGAATTGGAATTTGGAAATTCATTGAGAATTCAAACAAATTTAGTCCAATGGAAAAATGATTTCAATAAGTGATCCAGATTTTGATCCGGAGAAGGCTGAATTAATCGCACAACTTGAGCAACTCAAGTATCAAATTTTGATACAAAACGTACTTTTGGATGACTTCTTTAACAATTCACCTTGTGGATATATCAATTTGGATAAAGACGGTCGCATTCAAAAATCCAATGTAACACTGCTTGATTGGCTAGGTTTTTCTCGGAAAGAACTTTTAGCATTCACTGATTTCAAAAATTTATTAATCCCAATAAACGCAGAGCAGTTTGAACGAGGACTAGAGATCATTAGGAATGGCGGAAATGTAAATAATGAAGAGTTCACTATTCTCAAAAAAGATGGGAGTGAGTTACATGTCTATATTTCCGGTAAGATTGTATCTGCACCTGGCGAGGAGATTTTGATACGTTTGACAATCTTTGATGTAACGGACAAAAAACGAATCGAAAAGGATTTAGCCATCAAATCAAAAGAGATTTTTAACCAAAATCAGATGATGAAACGAGAGCTAACATTGGCGGCTGGTATCCAAAATGCAATGTTGCCACAAAAGGGTGAGATTACTTATGTTTCCACAATGTATTTGCCCTTAGAAAAAGTTGGCGGGGATTTTTTTGATTTTTTAACCTTTCAAAATCAAAATAAAATAGGCATCTTTATCAGCGATGTGGCAGGACACGGAGTCGCATCTGCCTTTATCACTGCTATTATTAAAAGTACTTTGCATCAAATGTCAGATGATATTTTAGATGATCCATCAACCTTGCTTACGATGTTAAATGATGTAATTTTATCTTATTCCGCTGGTAGATTTGTTACCGCTTTATATGCAGTGATCGATTTTGATTTGAATCAAATGAATCTTGCTCATGCGGGTCATCCATTTCCTTATGTTTTTACAATGGATAGAGTTAGGGAATTAAAACTCCAACATAAACGAAAACCTCTCGGTGTACTTAGCTCAAGCGCCCTTGCAGAAAAAGGTGCGAGCTATAAAAATGAAATCATTTCTTTGGCAGGCTGTTCTCGAATTCTATTTTTTACCGATGGGCTCATAGAAGCCTGTTCAGAACAAAAAGGACTCAAATTTTATGAGGATCTCCTCCACGATTATCTGATGGAAAATCGATCAGAAACGAGTGAAAAATTAATTGCTGGGATTTTTTCAGATATGATGAATTTTATGGAGGATTCCTTTTTAAGTGATGATATTTGTTTGGTATCTGTTGATTTAACTACAAATAGGTGATATGTGAGTATTAAGCGTTTATTTTATATAATTTTTTCAGTAAATATCGTTTTACTAATTTTGCTTGCAATCCTTGCAGTTACTTTATTTCAAGTTCAGTCATTTCTTGCGGCAAGTCAGGCAACTCGTCTAAAATCGATTAAATTGGCGGATGAACTTAGACAAAGCTCGGATGACCTAACACGTTTTGCTCGTACCTATGTTGTGACGGGAAACGATTTTTATGAAACCATTTTTAATGAAATTTTAGCCATACGTAACGGGGAAATTGAACGCCCTGACAATTATGATAGAATCTATTGGGATTTTATCGTTGATCCAGCAGATGTTAAAAAGCTTAAAGGCCAGAAAAAATCACTCCAATCTAGAATGATCGAGGCAGGTTTTACCAAAGAAGAATTTGAGAAATTAAAGACGGCTCAATTTAATTCGGACGAATTGGTCAATCTAGAAAACATTGCAATGAATGCCATCAAAGGTAAGTATAAAGACTCTGAAGGCAAGTTTACGATTCAAGGAAAACCAAATCGCGAATATGCTATTTCTTTAATGCATGGAGTGGAGTATCATAAATCGAAACGCGAAATCATGCGTCCGATTGATGAATTCTTTCAATTACTCGAAAAAAGGACAAATGAAAACGTAAGAAAAAACGAAGTCTACAGTATCTATCTCATATTAGGAATGTTTTTTGTGATACTAACGCTCATAGCGTCGCTTTCTTTTTCTTTTGTTGTAATACGTGAACGTGTGAGCCTTCCCATTTCAGGACTCATATCTGTTGCTCATGAAATAGGCAATCAGAACTGGGAAGTAAGTATCAATCATGAATCTAATGATGAGATCGGCGGTTTAGCGAATGCCTTTCGAGTGTTGAAAGATAAAATCTCTACATTGATTTCAGCAATCAATGAGAGCAATCAACGTCTTTCAAAATCAAACAATAGTCTTTCGATGGCACTCAATGATTTGAAGTCTGCCGAAGCCCAGCTGATTCATTCCGAAAAGATGTCCACTCTCGGACAGTTGGTTGCTGGAATCGCTCATGAAATCAATACACCACTTGGTACAATTCGTACCGCGATTTCGAATATAAATGATGCTTTAGTTTATGTACTTTCATTCCCAACAGAAACTTTGTCAGAGTCGTCTAAACTAATTCTACGGGATTTATTAAATCAAAATCGAGAAAATAAATTTCATTACCTATCGAGCAGGGATAGGAGGCAGAAGAAAAAAGAGATATCTGAAAAACTGGAAGGTTCGGGTTTAAAAGGAGCCGATCATTTTGCAGATCTGATATTGGACATTGAACTGGAAATTCCGTTAGAAAATTGGATTACGTTTCTACAAGAAGAGAATAGTGGACAGACTCTCGAATACATCCACAAAATTTCAAGATTGAATAGCAATGCCCGCAACATTGATAATTCAGTCGATAAGGCGTCAAAAATTGTCTTCGCTCTCAAAAGTTATTCCCATCGCGACGATTCTGGAACGAAGGTAAAGGTGAATCTATCAGAAAGTATCGAGACTGTACTTGTTATCTATAAAAGTATGATCAAATCCGACATCGAAGTGATTCGTAATTTCCAGATTGAGAGTGAGATCGAGGCATATCCGGATGAATTGAGCCAGGTCTGGACCAATCTTATACACAATTCAGCACAAGCCATTGAAGGAAATGGAGAGATTTTCATTGCCATAGAAAAGGATGAAACACCTAATTTTGTTAAAGTTGTAATTCGGGATACGGGCAAGGGCATCAAACCGGAAGACAAAGACAAAATTTTTGATCCGTTTTTTACTACAAAAATAAGAGGTGAGGGGACAGGATTGGGCTTAGGAATTGTAAAAAAAATCATTGATAAGCATGAGGGACAGATTATGTTTCATTCAGAGGTTGGAGTCGGAACCACCTTCATCGTGAGGTTGCCTGTTTGAATGAAGATCAAAAATTGATGTTTCTATGTGTGGATGATGAAGTTTCCGTTTTAGATAGCTTAAAAGAACAACTTCGCAACGCATTCGGAAACTCATTTATCTACGAAACTGCAGAATCCGCCGCAGAAGCCATTGACATCATCGATGATACCTTAGATCCGAACAATTCGATCGTAGTCGTTGTAAGTGACTGGCTTATGCCTGGAATGAAGGGTGACGAGTTTATGATCCATTTAGAACTGAACTTTCCAAACATCAAAAAGATACTTCTTACCGGACAGGTTGATCCAGCCTCTCTAGAAAGAGCGAAACGAGTAGGTCGTGTCAATCATGTGATTACTAAACCTTGGAAGAAAGAGCACCTCATCTCTGTAATTCGGGAGTTGCAGGTTTTACCTTCCGCTTGAAATTATTTTAGAGAATATTCCAATTTAACGATTTTGCTATAGCCTCTAAAGCCGCAGTTCCTGCTAAAGAATTTCCATTTTTATTCAATCCTGGTGACCAAACACTAATTACACCTACTTCTGGAACAACAACCACGATACCACCACCAACACCACTTTTGCCCGGCAGACCCACTCGGTAAGCAAAATCACCAGAAGCATCATAGTGTCCGCATAACATCATAATTGAATTGATACGGCGTGCAAGCTCTTGGGAAATCACCTGGGTTTTTGTGAGCGGATCAAATCCTACTTTCGCCAAAAATAAAAGGGATCGGCAGAGTTGTTCGTTGTTCATCGCGATTGAACATTGATGACAGTATATATCTAATACTTCTTCAACACTGTGTTTTATATTATGACAACTTTTCATAAAATTTGCAAGACTTAGGTTGCGATGTGCTGTATTCAATTCGGATAGTGATACTTCTTCATCGATTTGAATGCTTCGGTCGTTGCTAACTTGATGTAAAAAATTGAGAATGAATGATAAACATTCTTTTTTTGAAACACCCTCAAGTAGAATATCGCTGAGGACAAGTGCGCCAGCGTTGATAAAGGGATTTCTCGGTATTCCCTTTTCCATTTCCAATTGTACAATGGAATTGAAGGCATTACCCGAGGGTTCATGGTGGACTCTTTTCCAAAGTTCATCTCCAATTTTGTTTAAGACGAGTGTAAGAGAAAAAACTTTGGATATACTTTGAATCGAAAATGGTTCTTGTGCATCGCCGTAACTTGCCTGTTCTCCTTCAAGAGTGAGAATGGACGCACCAAACTTTTTTATATCGATCCGGGCAAGTGCAGGAATATAGTTTGCAACATGGCCGCGACCGATTTGATCACGGATCGAATTACATGCCGCGTCTAATTTTTTTTGAAGAGTCAAACCATCCTGATTTGATTTTTGTTGGAAATCCATGTTTATATTCCTAAATGATGTTATTTAATTAATTTTTCAACAGCTTGATTGGGTAACTTTGTATATTTATATAACTTGCAATTTAAAATGTAACTATATCGCAGAGATACTCCCCAAAAATACTCACCACGGCTAAGTTTTGTTAAATCTAAAGCACAGGTCTGATCTATACATGCCTTTGAAATAACGACATTCGACAAAGACTTATCATTCGCTATTTGAACCAAAAATTCCTCAAATTTCATTGTAGGGCTGTCTGAGGTATTGTCTGAGAGGGGATAGTTCGTTTCTATTGGAATCGGATTCTGATCTGTACATGTTGACGGAAGCGATAAACTTGTGAGTGATGCAGGACTGGATTCATTATTCCTACCTACAAACCGAAATCTAAATATTTCATATTCACTCACTATTTGTGATGCCTTTGGGGATTCCAGATAGATCGTATCTGTCGATAAACCGAGTACTAAGATGTACGTGAGCAAATCGTTTCTTCCCTGTGGATCTCTTTCCGCGGGGCTATTGATAAATACTACAAATGAAAATAATAAGACCAATCGACTTGCATCACGTTGTTTTGATCTAATTTTTGAATGGGAAAACTGGTGGTAAGTGAATCGTAAAATGAGGAGGCAGGGTAAATCAGTTAAGTCAGCAACACCTTTATTTTTAAATCCAATTTCAACCATGTTATAAATTGTATCATTTAGAAACTGAGAAAAATTGATCATAAAAAATGTAACAAAGGTTATAATTATGGAAAAAATTAATACAGATTTTTCATCGATTTGATTGAAGAATACTCGAATGATCGCAGTAAGTATGAACGGACTCAAATAAACTCCGATCAGATCAGAAAGTTTTCCCGTTACAAATCCAGGGAACACAAATTTTAAAACAGTATCATTCAATAGCCAGAGAAATAGCAGAAAAATGTTCATTCTTGTGCTAAGAATTTGTATGGAGCGAGAATAGATCATATATTGCCTGAAAGTGGTTTTTTGAAGTCTAAAAATTTGATTACATCGAATGTACAGTTTAACTTTCGATTGCTGAGAAAGTTAAATGTCATTTCGTTAACTGCTTGTGTCGTGTTTGTTGGAAAAGTAGGACATGGTATTGTTAAAATACTTTTAATGCAATGCCTTACCGCACGTTTTTCGTAATAAATAGTTTTGTTGCGTTCATTTGGATTTGGGTCTTGGTCATTTCCTAGATCTGCAAAGCCATAGGCATGTGCCATTGTGAAATTGCATGCTAGGGTTTTAATTATATTGGCATTCATAATCTTTTCTTCCGCTTGGTATTTTGAAAATGTGAACTCCGTGTTAGGGTTTTGCGGTGATGACAATGGGATGTCAGGAATATAACATTGCGTTAACAGAAGCATCACACAAATGAGCCGATACATAGGTCAAAAAAGACCCAAATCAGTATCAATGGCGACTCATTTTTCGTCGGTTTATCACTTTTTGGATCAACTAGTACCCGAATGTGTTTGTGGAACACTCGTTTTATGAATGAAATTAGGTAAGTTGGAGGGAGTATCGAAGGGAATTATACTTCCAAATAAAATTTGCTTCCTTTTTTGCCTGTAGAAAATTTTAAATTAGCTCCAATATTGTCTGCGATGGATTTACATAAATAGAGTCCAATGCCTGATCCGTTTTCTGAAGAGACGCTCTCGCTAAAAATACGATCTTGTATATCTTCCGAAATGCCTGGACCGTGATCCTCCACTTCCCATACAATCTGATGGTTGAACGATCTTAAAAAAACTTTTACTGAAGACCCTTCATTTGAATACTTATATGCATTATCTATTAAATTTTTTAGAATGATGGTGATTTCATTTGTATTAAGGTTGAATCGCTGTGTTTGTTGGATGTTTTTCTCGCCTTCAAATAAAAGCTGTAATTTTTTAACTTTCATTCTTTCGTTAATGCTTGTAAGTAGATTTTGAGTAAATTCGAAAGGTGTAATCTTTGTCTGACTTGGTAGGGATGATCTCGCCTCTGCCTTTACATTACTTAAGATCGTTTCTATGGTATCTTTTAATTCTGTTATTCGAGATTTCATTCCTTCCATCAACGTTTTAAGTTCAGTTTGTGATAGAGATTCTTCTTCGTATAAATCGATTAGTTGACTCAAATTGTAAATAGGAGTGCGCACGTCATGCGCTAAGAGACCAAGTAAATGTTCTTTTTTGCGCTTTTCCGATTCGATGATTGAGTTTTGTCGTTTGTAGAAATCTATTACAAGAGAAACCAAAATTGTCAAAAAAATAGCAATTGAAAGGAAAGTGAAGAGATGATCCAAAAATTGACTTTCTGAATCGGTATACTCGGCGTTGATCAGATTCTCTTTGTTTATACCGCTATACATCAAAATCGACATGATCACTAATGTTAATACAGTATAAATCCATTTCCAGCTAGTTGTGAGTAGAATAGGATAGACCACAAACAGAGTCAATACTCCATAAAATGTGGGCCCATCCGTTCCTTGATTCCCCAAATAGTTTACGATAAAAAAAAGTAAAATAGGTATATTGACAAAGTGGGTGTAATCTACCTTAAAGCCACTAATCTTGAGTTTTAAGTAGGCAAGGGCAAAGACAATGAGGATTGGCGCTTTTATGGCGGCTAAAAAATAAAAATTGAGATACAGATCATTGCAGATGATCATCAAAAACAATGCGCCCGAAGAGATGAGTATCGTTCTGGTTACCGTTACCTGCAAATCTTGAATGCTTGATGTCCGTTTCATCATAAATTTAGGATATTTCGAACTTTGTATACGAAAGTATGTAATTGAATAGAAAAATTGAATGCTCAACCAAAAGCAATTATTTTAAAAATATTTCTAGAACTTAGGGTTTTCCAAAAAAATATTGAATTCAAAAATTTTTTATTTACACTAAGTGAACATCTTAGTCAAGGAGAGTATATTATGAAAAGACAGAGGGAAAACTTAGAACTAATTTCCGTAATACTTGCACTTGTTATACTTCTCTTGTTTTTTTTATCTTTGTTTGTCCAGGTACCTGTTCTTATAAACGCCGTTCGGTACGATAAGGAAATCTCTGAAATCACAGCTTTAACAGAAAAGGAAATCGATGAGATCTGCCTGGGCGAACCTTGCAATTACACACATAAGGTTATTTTTGATAACCATGCTATCAAAGTTTCAAATCCCGGTACTCAATTTTCGAATCAAGTTTGGGTTTATTATGAGACAATCAGGTCAAAAAGAGTCTATGTAGACAGATCATATTTTCTATTTACCTATTTGGTTTTTGATTTTGTTTCGATTGCCTATCTTTTTGTTTTTTATCGTTATATGAAAGGCCTCAAAAAGAAAGAAAAAGAACCAACTGCAAAGACAGCAGTTCAAGATAAAGTTTCTGAATCAGAGGAGCCCTTACCTCCATTTGGTGGTATTTTTGTTCTTGGTTATCTACATTTTTTACTTTGTTTTTTATTATCTTATGCTTTCGCAAAGTATCTACCCGGTCAAGGTTTGGCATTTTTTTTGTCTTTTTTGTCTCCATTTGTTATCGGAATCATATTCTATTTTGTTACTCGAAAGAATTTAGCGTTTATATTGACCTCTATTCTATGTTTGGCGCCTGCGATCACGGGTAAAGATATTCTGTATTTAGATATATTACTGAATCCAAAAGCAGAAGATCAAACCGAAAAAATTTTCACATTGGATGCTGGTAGTCTTGACCGAAGTCATATAGGTGCCTATGTAACGACTATTGCAAGTGGCAAACAGTCCCGCAATCGCAGTTATTATTATCATTTTGTGGCTCCGTATCAAATGGAATCTAATTCGTTCGTCCATTGGCTCGTATTGAAACAAGAATGGATGGAAGATGAGACTAAGTTCGAGCTCTTTTGGGATGAGTGGAAGGATCAGAGACTTGCCGTTCAGATAGATGATGAACAGACAATGTATGCGATCACTAAAGCAGGAGAGAGATATGGATTGGATTTAAGTCAAGGAGTCGCATTGCTGAAACCTATAACTTCGATTAATGCAGAATTGCAGACTACAATCTGGAAAGTCTTTTGGACGGACGGCATTGCTCTTGCACTCTGGACTTGTTTGGGTATGGTTCGTATTTATGCTGGAAGAAAATGAATTAGATCAATCCGCCGAATCTGCTCGGATCAAAATCAGCGATCTGTCATCGACCTGTTCTTCAACTTTACAATAGACACTCAGAGTTTCTTTTACACTATTGAGTACCTCATTTAATGGAACTTTTCTGTTGGATAGCAAAACTTGTTTTAAATTATCTTCTCCAAACATATTCTTCAATTCATCTGGTTGTTCAGTTAACCCATCAGTAAAAAGCACAATCAGATCATTCGCGTTAAGTGAATTTTTTTCATTGTGAAAGTCAAAATCCCTATACAATCCGATCAGAGGTCCTGTTCTCTTTAAAATATCCACCTTACCCGATAATCGAAGGATCCATTGATCATTATGTCCTGCTGAGGAATATGTAATTGTGTTCAGATGCACATCAATATCGATTACAATGGCAGAAAATAAGATATGTAAGGATTGGAATTTTATTTGTATTAGGCGGTTAAGATCGGATAAAAGGTTTCCTGGTGAAATAGCGGCGTATTTAATCGTTTCGTATTCTCCTTTGATTGCCATGGTATAAAGAGCAGCCTGAACTCCATGTCCAGTTGCATCGGCTAATAAAATGCGAGTAAATCGTTCATTAAAATCAAATATATCAAAAATATCTCCTCCGACCATATCCCTAGGACTGTAATCTACTTCTATTTGAATTCTTCCTCTCGCGTATTTTCTTGAGGGTAGAATTTTTTCCTGAATTTTTTTTGCTAAGATTAAATCATATTCGATGCGACTTAATGATTTCTTTAGTTCTGTTGTACGTTGAACCACCTTATCCTCAAGGTTTTCCGTAAGTGTAAGCAGAGATTGATTTGATTTACTTAGGTCATTGGCCAAATTTTCACTCTTTGTCATCGCATTCTTTAATCGATTGGAGAGAATGAAAGACTGTATAAAAGTAAATCCTATCAATCCAAACGGAATTAAAGTAATCGGAATTAAGTTTAATTGGTATCTAACTATCTCGACTAATATGGTAATTCCGAGAATTAATACTGCAATTAGTATAAGTGTTGCATTTTCTTCTCTCTTATAAACTGAAAAGGAGGATATAGTTAGAGTATAGAAGAATACTAAGGTACAAGTATATTGAAAATAAATATAAACTTTGCTTATGCTCGAAATCGGCAGAATCAATGTACCTAAAAAAAATATACTTGCGAATTGAAACATTCTGGTTATATAAATGATTTTTTTTCTAGGAAAAAGTCGGTTAAGAAAAGTTACAAATAACCCAAGTGCCAAAAAATTTGTTCCACCTAGTATTCGTTCCGCTACAATCCAGGGAAAATCTATATCAATTTCTTCAATAAACTGTGCGCTTGTAAAAAGAGTGCGTATGCAAATGCAAATGACAAAAAGGGCGAAATAAAATGGACTTCTATCCGTTTTATTTGCTAAAAACAACCCAAAGGCAAATAGGCTAACAATTAACATCGCTCCCGCAAGAAAAATATCTAGTGAAATTCTCAATGTCTTGTCTATATCCATAATCTCTCTCGTACCAAGTTTCGGAATACCTCTTAGCCCACCGAAATTGAGTTCAAAATTAGAAGCATGGATTAGTATTTCTAAGGTGGGTTGTGTGAGTTTGAAATTATAATACGCGTTTTTTACCTTGGGTTTTGAATCTGATTGATGTTCGGCAGGATTTCCTCTTCCTCCCATCCACTTGTTATTGATATAAATGTGAGATGCAGATGAGACGGCAGGAACAAAAAGAGTAAACTCTGTATCGATTAAAGATGGGTCGAGTTGGATGATGGCTCTGTAGGTTCCGTAACCTTCCCTTGGTAAGATTTGATTCTGAAATTCAATCCCTTGCCATGATTTTCCGATTTCAATGAAAAAGCTTGGGTCTTCCTCTTCAAATGGAGGGACAAGAAATTTTTGATGGTGAAATCCCCACTGACCATTCAGGAGAACGATTTCATATGGAAACACATCTAACAAGGACAGGGTTATTTTACCCTGCTGCAAATAAACATGCTTCTGTCTACCGGTGTAGCAACCGTTAGAAAGGACAAGAGACATAACTAGAATTGAAACATACCAGATTCGCATCTTCGCCTAGCATACTCTTTAAAATTGCAACTTCAACACATTTAACGAATCTTAAGATTAATTTTTAGTACATTTTGTTCGATTGCTTAATGAAATTAATCTGAAAATATAAGTAGAGTAGACATTTTATAAAGAACCAACGCATTTATTCCGTGCCAAATCCAGTGTGTACCTATAGGAAATTCGTTGCATATGTATAAGTCCAATGACCGAAATGTGAGTGAAATCAGGAAGAGAAGTGCGATAAGAAGAGATTTTTTAATCAGAAATCTTGCATAAATTATATTGTAGGTTTGAATAAAAAATAAATAAAGAATGGCAGAAAGGTATCCAAAACTAACAAATTTGCTAATCGGTTCGAATAGCGGATGTTTTCCTAGATAGATACAGACGAATACAAAGATAAAAAAGCAGATAAAAAGTATAATATGGTGGGTAAGATTTTTACTTTGTAGCCTTGTATACAAAAACAAAAATGAAATCACAAACCAGAGAATCGGAATCGAATCCATTGCAAGCGTTATACGATTAGGATAAAAATGCCAAAAAAAACTTCCTATTCCGATCATTAAAATACAGATAGAAAAATAGAGTGAAATAGATTTTGGTTTCTTTTGATTCAGTTTAAAAATCTGATAGGATGAATAAAAAAAAGCCAAATTACTAATTGAGTTCCAGGGTTCAAGAATTCCATTCCATTGAGTCGGTTCACAATACATTCTTTTGACTTTAATATTTTTTTTTAATGACTTTTCGGTAACTAATCCTCGTAATTTTAACAATTTTCAAAATACAAGTCAATTCATTACCGAAAGTTTTTTTGAATCTTTATTTTTTTGCTTTATCTATACATTTGCTTCGCAAAAGCTTTGGTTGTGAGCTCAAAAATGAAAAGGTTGGATATAAGAAATTTTTTTTTACGATATTGCGTTCAAATCGTAACACCAATTTCTTTGATCTTTTTATTGTCTGCATGTAAATCAAATTTAGAAAATCGTTGTGACCCGACGGCAAAGGGTTTTCATCTCAATATCCTTATTGAAAGATTCCTCAACATTTCAAGTTGTGGCTTTCAACTATTTTTTCTGAAGTCAATGACTCCATCTGATGGTGATCGAGATATTGATTCGAGTGCTCCTATTATACTGAATTTTAATACCAAGGTAGCGGCATCTTCGTTGTCCATGCAAACTGAGGCAGGCTCATGTTCAGGTAACTTCCAATTGTCGAAGGATGGTTTTGTTAGTTGCATCGCAGGGACGGTCGATTTCTCCCAAAATCCAACAATTCGTATCACTCCGAAAAATGGTTCGGTTTGTGTTTCCCAATCTGGTTTCAAAGTAAGAATTTTAAACCAAGTTTCTGGTGAAAATGGAGTTCCATTACCATTCTCCACTGAGTTTACAATTGGATATAACACACGTGAGCCTAGAATTTCGGCATCTACTTATGGAGGAACTGGAGTCTATAATGCTCTAGTATACTGTAATCAGGCGTTTTTAGCTGGAGACTTTACTTCGATTGGGAAGAGAGTTCCATTTATCGGAAGTTACACGAAAAGTGGGAAACCGACTGATTCTGCATCAACACTATCTACCAATGGGACAATTTATGCGCTTGAAAAAGATCCAGAAGGTGGCTTTTGGATTTTTGGTGATTTTACCTTAGTGAATGGAGAATCTCGTTTACGTGTTGCTAGGTTAAATGCCTCAGGATCATTGCTCAGCCAAAAATTTGATGCCAATGGAGTCGTACGTGCCGCAAGGATTATTGGCAATAGTATTTATTTAGGTGGAGATTTTACAACCATTGGAGGCCTTTCTCGGAACAAACTTGCAGAGATCAATATGGTATCCGGAAGTCTCTCAGATTGGAATCCCGGCGTTTCATTAGATGTTCGTGATATCGAATATTATAATGGGAGTCTATACGTAGTGGTAAAGAGTCCATTCAGTGCCACTTGTGGAACCAATACATATTCAATCAATGGGATATGCAAGTTATATCCAACGACCGGTGTGGCAGATACAGGGTTTGCAAGTCCAACCAACCTAGGTGGTCTTGCAGGTGAAATTGAAGATATGATCGTCAACCAGTATGGGGTTTTCCTTTCTGGTGAAGGGGCAATTGATAGCATAGACGCTGTTGCTCGGTATAATGCAAACACTGGTGTGCTTGATTCTTCATTTACGATTATGCCCGGTACTTATGTTTATGGAATGGCATATGATTCCAATATACTGTACATGGTGGGTGATTTTAATGTTGTTCTTGGTGGGGCAACTAGAAATGGTTTTGTAGCTTATAATCTATCAAATGGTTCCTATCTTTCGGCTAATCCATTTGCGGCCGCGCCGGCTAACGCTAATGCATTCTCTAAGATTTTTGTTGGCTTAGAGTCGATCTATGTAACGTCCCAAACTGCTCGTGTACCTTTTGAATCAAAAAATAACGTCATTGGCCTATTTAAATTGAAAAAAGATAACCTCGTCCTTGACACCACTTTTTCACCTAACCCTGGAGGAGGAAGTGTTTACTCTGTGAAAGAACTTGATGGGAGCTTGATTGTCGGCGGAGATTTTGCCGCGGCAGTAAGTCATGCCACAATAGGTTTAGGCGCGATCAATCTTGCTACGGGTGATGCCGATAGAAATGTATCATTTTCCATCACTTCTACCACGACTCCGTATGTATTTAATATAACCAAAAATTCGGATCAAAGCCTGTTTGTGGCTGGTGGAATCCAGACCATCAATGGCATAAGCCACCCTCTTATTGCAAAAATCAGCCTCGATGACTATAGTGTAATTACCTGGAATCCACAGGTGATTGGATCAAGTATAGTAAAGGTTCATGTAGAGGGAGAAAGTGTCTATTTGGGTGGGAATTTCACATCGGTAGCCGGAAACGCAAGAACAAATATGACGAAGGTCTCCAGAACGACGGCAGAGATAGATACTGGATTTACTGCAAATGCCACAGGTGGTACTATCCAAGATATTCTGATTGATGGAAGTTCTCTTTGGATGGCCGGTTCAATGACGAGTGTAAATTCAGATGCAACGCGTGCTAGGCTTGCAGTGGTAAATTCTTTGATCGGGTCACTCGCTTCGCCCATACCCTCACCAAACAATGCGAGGGTTGTTGGTTTGACAAAGGACGACCTTGGAAACATTTTAATTGGTGGAAATTTCTCTATAATTTTTTCACAGAGCAGAACTGCGTTTGGATCTTATTCGCCAAGCACGGGTTTGATCAACACTTCATCCATTCCGATTACCGGTGCTACGCCTCAAATCAATGCCATAAAAACAAGTGAGTCCGATCTTTACATTGGGGGTGAAAATATAACCGCGATTCAAAGTAATGCTCGGACGAATTTTGGCCATTTAAAAAGGAATTCTAGTGGAGATTATGAGTTACAGCCACTTGCTCCCAATCCTGATCAAAGAGTTAGGACTATAGATAAGAAGGGAAATTATCTCTATTTATTTGGAGAATTTTCGAAATTATTTGGAGTTAATAGAGCCCATGCAGGTGTGATTCGGCTAAGTGATGGTAAACTGATTGAGTGACCGAGTTTCACTTCGCTCCAGCGGCAATCAAGAGATTCACAATTTCGGAATGACCTTCATTCATCGCTTCACTTAGGGCAGTCCCTCCGAAGTTGTCTTGGAGATTTATATTTGCCTTAGCAGAAAGGAGAATTTGGACAGAGTCCATATGTCCGTTACTCGCCGCATACATGATCGCACTTGCACCTAACTTATCTTGTATGTTTACATTTGCTTTAGTCTGAATTAAGGTTTGAACGATATCCGCAAAACCATTGAAGGATGCCCAAATCAGAGCCGATTTGCCATCTTCATTCGTAGCATTGATCTCAACTTTTGCTTCCAGTAACATCTTAACAATTTGTAAATGGCCATTCATCGAAGCATAAATAAGAGGTGTAGTTCCATCTTTGGAACGCACATTAAGATTTCCTTTACCTTGTATTTGATTCATAACTACCACTTCGTTACCGTAAATGGATGCAGAAATTAAAGGAATGTTTCCCTCTTCCAATTTTGATGTGGAGTCTTTCAATCCAGATGTGGACTGCCTTGATTCTCGGTAGACCACGGTGCCGGATTCCTTTCGGTTCGCGGGTTTTGTCAAACAAGATGGAAAGAGTGACAGGATCGGAAAAAGAAAAAGGATTAGCGAGACTATCTTGGGAATCGGAGGCATACTTTCCTAAATAAGTTGCTCCTATTATCAGTCAATATCGTTAGATGAAAATTTAAAAATTATTGGAATCAGAACAGAATAAATTTACATGTCCTAATGATTGAATTGTATACAGCCGGCACACCTAATGGACGCAAAGTTTCGATTATGTTGGAAGAGATAGCTTTGCCATATACTGTTCATCCTTTAGATTTTAGTAAGCTCGAGCAAAAAGCAGAGACTTATTTGAAGATCAACCCCAATGGTCGTATCCCTGCCATCATTGACAGGGAGAATGGCGACTTCCCCGTATTTGAATCGGGAGCCATTTTGGTTTACCTTGCTGAAAAAACGGGCAAACTCCTATCTTCTGATCCCAAAGAAAGGTCAATTACTCTTCAATGGTTGATGTTTCAAATGGGAGGAATTGGACCCATGCAGGGTCAGGCAAATCACTTTGTTAAATTTGCTCCCGAGAAGATTCCTTACAGTATCAAACGTTATATGGATGAAACAAATCGATTGTATTCAGTTTTAGAGCGTAGATTGAGTGAGGCACCTTTTTTAGGTGGTGATTTGCTTTCGATCGCTGATATAGCAACATGGCCTTGGATAGATGCCCGTCATTACATTGAGCTTTCGTTAGATGGCTACCCAAGTCTAAAGGCATGGGATCAAAAATTGAAAGAACGACCTGCGTTCATTAAGGGAAATCGGATACCTTAGTCACGTTTCTCCCGGTGGATCGGGATGAACTTTTTAAATTTCTGAACGGGATTTCTTACCTTTAATTGGGTTCGTAAAGTTTTATAATTTTCAAAAAAAAACATTTTTTGATACATTTATATTATGGTAAAAGACCTAGCTCAAATCCGGTTGCATTGGGAGTATTTCCCAATCAATTTCGCAAGGTTCTTGTTGCTACTTGTGATTTGTCTCCTAACCAAAATATATCGTCTAGACGGATTGTTTTTTGGAGCAGTGATTATTACATCCGCCAGTTTAGTTTACTTGCTATTCGAAACGTTTTTGAATCTCTCGCAATCCAAACCCGAGTTAAGTTACCTGGTTACTGGGTTGGATCTCTGTTTTATTATGGGATTGGTTTATTCGACTGGCATGAATTCTTTTTTTCTGAGTGGTCTCGTCTACGCTACGGCAATCTCCACGGAAAATGTTCGTATCCACCAAGGTAAATTTTCTGTAATCTTTGCATCATTGATTCATTTGTTGCTCATTCTCCTTCTGTTTACTGGGGCGATTCCTTATATAGATCTATATGAAGACTCTCCCAATATGAATCAGTTGAATGTGATCATTGCATTCATTGGGATGTTCATTATAAACTACTTGGTTTTTTCCGTTGTAAATACATTGAGAAATCAAATATTAAAGCGCAACCAGGAGTTGGAAAATGAACGAAACAAGATAAAAGTAAGTTACGATCTCATTAATGAAGATTTAGTAATGGCTAGAAAATTTCAATCAAAGTTAATCCCGATGCGTAATCCAAATCATTTGATTCATTCAATCTACCATCCGATGATGCATGTTGGAGGTGACTTTTATGATTTCATTCAATTTCGCGATCCTTCAAAAGTAGGCATTTTTATATCCGATGTTTCTGGTCATGGCGTATCGGCCGCGTTGATTACGAGTATGATCAAGACATCCATTTCTCAATCTGGAGACAGAAAAGAAACACCTGCTATGCTATTAAGTTATCTCAATGATGTTTTGTTTGATGAATCGGGAGATTATTTTATAACAGCATTTTATGGCATATACAATATGTTAAATGGTCATTTCCTATACTCGAATGCCGGACACGATTGGCCCCTTTTGATTCAAGATGATAAAATTGTTTCTCTCAGTGGAGTCCGTGCGGCCCCCCTTGCCATCTTTCCGAATGAAGAGCTACCACGATTAAAGAAAACATTTGAAAATTCGGAGTGTAAGTTAGCCAACAATGATAAACTATTTTTTTACACGGATGGGGTTACGGAAGTTCGGAAGAATTCAGAGACAAAAACATTTCTCTCGAATGATGAATTCATAAAAATGATTGATCAGTCGAAAAATCTTCGTGGAGCGGATTTTACACAATCTGTATACAAATCACTCATCGAATATCGAGGGAATGATCAATTCGAAGATGATCTTTTGATGATTTCACTAGAAGCTTAGGTCGCTCATACGGGATCTCTGTCGGGGATATGTCCGTAGAGTTCAGGGCTTTTTTGCCTGGGGAAATCCCTTGGAGTTGGAAAGAAATTTACCTTTTTATTGTCAGCTAAAATCGGACTCTCAAACAAGGGACAAATCTCCTCGCATCAAAATTTTCTGATTGCGAAATCGAAAAAATTACCTATAAAAGTAGACTGTCCTTATCTCTTCAAAAAATGAAAGTACCGTTCTTATTCAAGTTTTTAGGCATTTTTTCCCTCGAATCAAAAACTGGTTTGGAAAAAGATCCAGAGGAGTTTCAATTCCGCAGATTATTACAATTGTTTTGGACAGCCGAATTGATGTTCGTTGTGTCGATTGTTTTTACATTTCAAAATGTACGAGTGATCGAAACGACGGCGAAATTGTCAGCGGCGATTTCTTTACTTTTGGTATACTTTTTTATCTGGCAAAGGAAGATTTATATAGCAAGGTCTTTACTCCTTTGGATTTTAACGTTTAGCTTTTCTTTTTTTATTTGGATCGATGCAGGCATTCGGGATCCAGGTTTGCTTGCATTTTCAGGGATATTGATCTGTGCGGCTACGTTAGGTGCAAACCGACTTTTCTTTATTATTTTAGCCTATGTAATCTTTTTTATTCTTTTTCTAGGATATGTAAATATATCCGGCTTATACATTCATGAAATTCGTGTCTTGGATTTTACCATTGTTTTGGATACAATCCTTCTCTACACAGGGATTGGTTTGAGCATATGGTATTTGATACACGAATTGAAAGTTTCGATGGATAAGGCCATCCAAGAAAAAAACAAAGCGACACGTTCGACTCTTCTCGTCGAACATATGGTAAATCATGATTTGCTTACTAGTTTGCCGAATCGAATTCTAGCGAGAGATCGATTTGAGCAGGCATATCTTCACGCAAAAGCAAGCCATGGGAAGATCGCTTTGATTAGTTTGGATCTTGATAATTTTCAAACTATCAATGACTCATTGGGTCATAGCATCGGAGATGAGTTGATTCTAAGAGTGGCGCACAGGTTATCCGGGATTATGCGGGAAGCGGATACCATTGCACGTTTAGGTGCCGATGAATTTTTGATCATTGTGGATTCGCATAATGACTTGGATATAGTTTTTGAAGTTGCCATCGAAATCATGAATCAAATGACGATCCCCTTTCGTCTGAAATCAATAGACTATGTAACCACTTGTTCATTGGGCATTGCGATTGCTCCTGATGATGACATTGAATTTGATGCACTTTTGAAAAAAGCAAATCTCGCTTTGGACCGCGCCAAAGCAACTACCAAAAATCGATTTGTATTCTATGATACAAAGATGAACGTGGATACCCAAGAACAATTAAGTTTGTTATTGAACTTAAGAACGGCAATCCTGGAAAACCAATTTTATCTCTGTTATCAACCAAAGGTTTCACTCACCGATAATCGGTTGATAGGTGCTGAAGCCTTAATTCGATGGAAACATCCGCACAAAGGAGTGATTTCTCCTTTATCCTTTATTCCTATCACAGAAACGTTTGGACTAATCATCGATATCGGCGATTGGGTATTGCAAGAGGCTTGTCGGCAGTGTAAAAAATGGCATGAGATGGGGTTTGAAGACCTTTCTATCGCCGTAAATGTGTCGGCCATACAATTCAAACGAGGTAATATCGAAGAAATCGTTATCAAGGCATTAAATGATTCTGGTCTACCACCACAATGTTTGGAAATCGAAATGACAGAATCGATTCTCATTGATGATTCTAATGTTTTACTTGATGCGCTATTGCGTTTACGAAATTTAGGGATCAAGTTTTCCATAGACGATTTTGGAACTGGTTATTCGAATTTAGGTTATATCAAAAAATTCCAAGTTGAACAGATCAAAATCGACCAATCATTTATCAAAAAAATGAGTGAAAACAACCAAGATGAGGCGATTGTAAAAGCAATTATACAAATGGCTTCGGGAATGGGATTAAGAACCATCGCCGAAGGTGTCGAAGATGAATCGACAAAGCAAAAGTTAACCGAACTTAAATGCGATTACGCGCAAGGATTTCTTTGGTCAAAACCCATCATTGCAGAAGAAATGATACAATTCATTCAGGATTTTAAATAACGAAGCTCATTCTATTTTCACGATTTTGTGAATCTTAAATTTTTCAGACAATCCTTTCAGACTTGTAGTAAAGTTGTCGATGCTCCATTTTTCAGGATGGAGCATTCGGTCAGCTTGGCTTTCGATGAAAAAACGATCGGAGAGCATTACATCGCGGCCATCTGACAAACCTTGAACTCGTGCCGCAGTGTTTACGGTGGTTCCAAAGTAATCAATGCGATCATTCAAGGTTACTGCGATACAAGGTCCAGAGTGAATGCCTACCTTGATAATGATTTTATCTCGCGTTCCACCAGCCGTATTAAATCGATCAAAAGCCTCAATCATTTCCATAGAACAGGCCATGGCTGAACTTGGACTAGAAAACACTGCCATGACGGCATCTCCGATGGTTTTCACTATGCCACCATTATGCTGTTTTACGACTTCTTCCATAATTTTAAAATGTTCTTTTACAAGATAAAATGCTTTTGAATCACCTAACTTTTCGTAAAGTTCAGTCGAACTTTTAATGTCCGTAAAGATAAAGGATAGATTTTTGATAGAAAAAGCTTCATTTCCTGACAGCATTTCCTTTGAAAATAAATCTCGAAACTCTTGTAGTGTCGAAACCAAAGCGGCGGAAGCCCAATCTGGCTCCTTCAATCTATTGAATACAAATTCTTGTTCGCTGTTTGTCTCATTTTTAATAGTTAATGATAACGTTCCCGAATTTTTTAGTAATAGATTGTTTAAAGATGGGGTAGATTCGGAATATCGTAATTCCAATTCAGTCGCGTTCGGCGATGGATCATTAGGAACACGTATGACTTGTATTTTTTTTTCGGCTACGTTGGCGAGAACGTATACGCCTTGAGTGACATTTACCTCAAGAAAATGTTCACTTTTCGGATCGAATTGGAGTGAGATGCCAGGTTCAGTTTCGTGTGAGTTCAGATTGAGATCAAATGGGTGAATGTTTCCAACTTCGCAAATAGCTGGATTGATCTTAAAGCGAATCTCTGTCTGTTTATCAAAGTTTGCTTCGAAGTCAATTAAACATGCTTCACATCTTCCTTCATGTTGGATTCCCGCCAAACTATTTGATACTTGTTGGGATCCATTGCAATGTGGGCAATGAACTGCCCATTCCATATCAAAGACCCCAGATTTTGTTAGGTATAAAAATGCTTTGAGAGTCTTAAGTCTATCTTCTTTGAATCGATTTGCAAGGCGATTTGTGTTTATATTTGCCAGTGCAACTGGCTCACTAGTTTGAACAAAATTTTTAATGGAGGTGAAGATTGAAGGTTCAATGTATTTTGAATCCCTGGCCATTTTTTCATCTAATAGTTGGAGGTTAATTTGTGCCATAAGTCGTCCTTTAAATTAATATATCAGAATTCGATTGTTTCCGGTATCTGCTATATAGACATTTCCAAAAGCATCTACAGACACACCTTGTGGATTGTTTAGACCATTTGCGGTAACTCCTGTTGTTGCACATGACCCATTTGTATTTGCTAAACCGCAGGTAAACGATCCTTGCCCATAAACTCGAGCTGCCGTTGTAGATCCTGACGGAAACACCAAGACCCTTCGGTTTCCATAATCGGTAACAAATAAGTTATCCGATCGGTCAATGGCAAGCATCCAAGGGGTATTCAAAGTAGTGGCAGTGACCCCTGTAGCTGAAGTTGTAAAGTTAGCCTGCCCATAAACAGTCGTTGCAGTGGTAGAGGTCCCAGTATATCTGAGGATACGATTGTTGTTTTGATCGGCAATGTAAACATTTCCATTCGAGTCCAGGGCGACACCGGTTGGATTACTTAAGCTATCTGCAGATACCCCTCCATTATTTCCGGTCGATGCAGTAAAGCTATTAAACTGACCATAGACTCTCGAAGCCGTGGTGCTTCCACTAGGATAGTATAACACTCTATTATTGGAAGAATCGCAAAGATACAAACCGCCAGAAGAATCTAGAGCTGTTTGTTGGACATTTGAGACTGTATTTGCAGTTACAGTCCCGCCATTATTGGCGGTAGATGAAGTGAAGTTCGTACTCGTAAGTTGCCCATAAACCCTTGTTGCCGCTAAACTTGCATTACTCGAAAAAACGAGAACCCGATTGCCAGCTTCTGCAAAGATATTGCCACTGTTGTCTAAAAAGACAGACTGAGGGCTAGACATGTTGTTTGCATTTGCTGTTCCGTTGGTGCAGGTGCCTGTATAGTCATTGAAACTGGCAGAACAGGTAAACGATAGTTGTTGGCCGTAAACTCTGGTTGCTGTTATGTCACCGCCAGCTGAAATGTTTGCTTGGGTGTAATAAAGGATCCTTCTATTTCCAAAATCGGAGACGGCAAGATTTCCTGAGGAGTCTGCTCTAACAGAACTAGGTTGATTCAATGTGTTTGCGGCTGTTCCACCGAGAGTACCTGTCGTAAACACTCCCGCATGTCCGATCACAGCAATTGCCGAGGTGGAACTGATTCGGATCGAAACGCTTGTTGTTGCGTTTCCGGAGGCAGAAGATGCGGTTACCGTATAACTTGCACGAGCGGTTTGTGCGGTGGGCGTGCCCGTGATCGTACACGTTGACGCATTCAAAGTTAAGCCCGTCGGCAGACTGGGAGTCACAGAACAACTAGTAACGGTTTGATTTACCGTGGGATTTAAGGTCGGGATGGCGGTTGAAACAAGAAAAACATACTGGGAAAGTGGATATGAAATTGTAAAAGTAGGAGTAGTGGAAGCGGAAGTCGGTGCCGACGATGTTGGAGTGGATGACTGAGTAGAATTACCTTCGGTAACGGCTCTCAAAAGATTTAAAACAGAAGCGTCTGATCTTGGAATTTGAGGGACACAAGAAATAGCAAAAGATACCAAAAAAAGCCAAAAAATCGTTAAAAAAATCTGCATACATACGACCCTATGAAGTTCGGAGTACTACGTCAATTTTTTTCGTATCTTCCTATATATCTATCAATGATTGTAAGTCTGAATTATAAGTGCCTTCTAATACTAGATGTAGAATCGTATTAAAAAGTGAGCCCAATTTTGGCTGTAGAATTTTCGCAAAAAAATGAAAGAATTATTTTTTGAATCATACAAGGAAAGTAAAGACGACTTTGTTCAATTAGCGCATAAGATATGTAATTTATATCAATATTCTGAATTGAGTCGGATTGAGTTTTCAAAAGATTTCGATGCTATCGATGTTTTGTGCATCAGAAGAAACAAAAAACCATCAAAGCATCTAATACTCGTTTCTTCGGGAGTGCATGGTGTTGAAGGATTTGCTGGTAGTGCGATACAAAGAAATTTTATGCATAATCTTTTGACTGGTGAATGGAAATTAAAAGCAGATATCCTTTTATTGCATGGAATTAACTCATTCGGTTTTCAAAATAAAAAAAGAGTAAACGAGAATAATATTGATCTAAATCGAAATTTCTACTTTAACCGTGAGAAGATCCCCAAAAAGGAAAAAAATAAAGGGTATAAGCGATTCGCTTCATTTTTTATGCCGAAATTCCCTTTTACGTTTTGGTATTCTGAGTATTTTATTTTTATATTTCGTTTTACGGGCATTATGTTGCGTTTGGGAATTAAAAAATTCTCAGAGGCATTGGCAAATGGCCAATTTGAATTTAAAAAAGGACTTTATTTTGGTGGAAAAAAACCAGAGTTAGTTGTAAAAAGACTTCGGAAATTTTTTAAATTAAAATTGGTAAAGTATAATTCATTATTGCATCTGGATATACATACTGGGCATGGAAAGGAAAATGGAGTTTGCCTGATTCAAAATGCAGAGTTGGGAAGTGCAGAAGATAAAAATATCCAAAAAATAGTTAAGGGATTGCCTTTGCTTAGGCCCGATTCTGAAACTGCTTTTTACAAAACGGCAGGCGATTTTACAGACTTTCTTCCGAAAGTCTTTCAAAACAAAAAGAGCATTTATCCACTCACAGTTGAGCTTGGGACTACTGGTAATCTAACATTTTGGAAAGCTTTAAAAGCTACGTTTCTGATCGTTGCGGAAAACCGGATACGACATCATGGAACCTGGTTTGAAAGCAATCGAAACAAAGTCGATGAGCGGTTTTTTAGATACTTTTATCCACAATCGGAATATTGGAGAGAAATTGTTTTAAGTAAAACAACTGATATCTGCAAAATCCTGATTGATCGATTTCAAAAAACTTAAAAGCTTCCCCCAATTACCTAAATTTGAAAACACATTTAGCGAGACAGGGGACCTACATTGATTGCGTTCTTTCCTTCACTTCGAATCGTTTTCTAACGACAATGTGAGGTTGACCAGGCTTTGTGTTTCAATCGATATCTGTTCTGTTGCAGAAGTGGCATCTTTCATAGATTGATAGAGCAAATTCAGTGATGAAGATACTTGCGTTACTGCCTTTCTTTCTTCAGCTGTCGCCTCACTAACGGAGTGATTGGAGCGTTCAAATTCTGATAAATTTTGATTCATCTTTTCACTGGTCTCGATCTGTCTATGTATAACGTTTTTTAGATGATCCAAGTTTGAAGATAGTGCCCCAACACTTTTCTCTGATGCGTTGATGATCTTCACCGTTTCTGAAATTCGTTCCAATCCGTGATCGATTTCGCTCGAATTTGTGCTGAGTAAATTTGAAATGTTGCCAATAGAAATTTCAGTTCTTTCTGCAAGCTTTGAAATCTCACTTGCGACAACGGCAAATCCACGTCCGTTTTGACCAGCTCTAAGACTTGAGTCATCTCCTCAGAGGATTCATGGATTTTTTGCATTGACTCTTGCAAACTCAGAAGAGAGCGATTGCCCTTAATAGAATAATTTGCAATTTCTGTGAATTTATCCTGTGTTTGGGTAAGGCTTTTGATAACGTCGGTCAACTCATCTTCAAAAGTAGCTTTCAATCTTTTTACTTCAGAAAAACTTTTTATGTTTTGATCCAACATAGATAAAAAGCCTTCAACACTCCCATTCACCTCATCCATGGCCGCTGCTATTTCATCGGATTCGTTGGACTGTCCTTTGACTGCCTCTGCTACATACTGGATGGAGCTAAGAATGCTTTCGCTTGCATTTTTGACCTTTTCCGTGAGTGTTTGTCTCTTTTTCATATCTTCTCGAAATATGATGGATGCTTGTATCAGTTCTTGCACCTCAATGGGATCTTCAGGCAAAATCATCAAATCCTGATCTGTTTTTCCTGTTGCTAAATCTTTTAGCAACGAAGCGGCATGAATCAGCCTTTTTACAACTTCTTTTTGAATTTTAATAATGGAATAAATGCTATAGCCAATCCCGACAGCAAAAATTAAAATCACTAAGAATATAATCAGCAGCAAAGATCTAGATTCACTTTGAATTTCCGTAGCAATAGCTTGGGAAGTTAAATGGCAAAGATCTTCGATAGTGGACAATGCGTCGGAAGACTTTTTAAAGAATTCATTGAAATCATCCACTTCCTTGCCTGTTTCAAACTGAGATTCTAGCTGTGTAAGATATTTCGAATATTCGACTAAATGACTTTATTTGGCTATTTTAATTTGTTGGTTAATCAGCTTAGATCGAACCTTTGTTTCCAGTATTCGCTCCAGTCGATTCCAAGTTGAGAGACTCCTCTGCTTCAACATTTTAATTTTTGCCTTTTCGGTTTCACTAGGAGCTTTTTTTTGTAAGGTGGCGATTGCCCAGTAGGTTCTTTCTCTTCCAGAATACTCCCTTATCTCCCATGACAAACGCATGATACTGAGTAGGTTTTGTATTTCTAAAGATTCAGTAGACGTTGGGAAAAAGATTCGTGCCGCCTCTATTTTCTCTAGTGTTGCGGGAAATATTTCCGAAAAGGATGATGTAAGCTGAACGTTCCTATCCGCCTTATTCAAGGAAATATCAATGTCGACCTGCCTGCGAATGGAATCCAATACAGCAATTTCTTTCTCTAAGATAACAATTGCTTTGTTTGTGTTCGGGACTTGAGATTGTTTGGCATCAGCGATCAGTTGATTCAAAATATCCATTCCCAATTTTCTTTGTTTTTTGAGAAGGAGTACAAATTCCTCTGGCAATGGAGAGTCTAAAGCCAATCCGATTTGGCTGACTGATCTTTCAAAGGATAATTCGATTAATCCGTTTAACACAAGGCTTGAATAGGTTACACCTTGGCCAATCCTTTGAAATCGAATGTATTCCAAAACGGTTTGCGATAAAAACAAGATCGTGAAAAATAGGATGAGAATAGTCTGGATTAAGAGTAATTTTCTTAATCGGGTATTTAAACTGGCACCTATTTTTAAAGAGGTCATCGTTTAACGGTTACGAACACAACGTACATAATAACGATCCGTTTTTGTTCGAAGTTCTTTTTCTCCAAATCGCTTGCGTTCAAAGATGACGGCAGTTGCACTTTGACCTAACAAATCTTCCGGATTTGACCAGGAACTCCAATAATAATCTTCAATCGTATTTGGAAAATGAACTGCAATCAGAGCATTTCTTCCACCCAACGTGAGCCTTTCTAGCTCTAACGGATTCGGCACTCTCCATCGATTTGTTTGGCCTGCATCTGCGCCATTCAGAGCATCGCAGGAACGGAATGCTTCACTGATTCCTCCTACAGCAATACTAGATTCAGCTTGTAGGACTTGAGGAACAAACAGTTGATTGCAGGCATTCGTTGCATTGCTACAATACGACAAAAGCTGTGCCCCCCAATTGTTTGTGTCTGCACCTTGGGTAAAAAAAGGATTTGTAGTGGATGGTCTTTGGATTCCCTCACAGTCATTATTTGCACTTCGGTATACCTGACCTTGCGTGCACTTTCTCCAGATCAAATTGAAACCGTTGTCTGTGACCGTTCCATCTCGATTGTCTGTGTACCCTTGATTTAAAATGAGACCAGTCAGTAAAACTGATGAATCTTCATCACTAAGGCCTGGAAAAACAGAACGAACTGGTTTTTCTTGGCAGTTGATAAGCAATGAAACCAAGAAGATAAGTAAGATGATTAAAAAATTTTTCATGTGTTTTCCCTAGAAAATGTGCTGAAAGTTAACAAATAATTGTCGGTCTTCGCGAGAAATCGCGTAGTCGAAATAGATGATTGTTGATTGGTTCCAAGGAATTCGGAATCCCAATCCGTACGAATATTTATAACCTTGGAAATTCATCCGTTCAGCGGCATCCCAAACACGACCGAAGTCAACAAATGGCACAAGTTGAAAGTCAAAAGTAGAACTTTTTGTCGCCAAACTTCCAAACTTCCAACGCATTTCTAGGTTACCAAAGGCCATAACAGGACCCAAAAATCGATCTTGTTTGAATCCTCGAAGCGTTGTTCGTCCTCCCAATCCAACTTGGTTACCCTCCGTTCCCCACATGTTTCGATATTCGTAAAAAGGTGCGTCGCCGTTTGTCTGCACGACTGTTGCGCGTCCAGCGATCACGAGTTTTTTGAAGAGATTGGGTGCTGGGCTATAAAAGAAACGAGCAGATGCTAGGTTACGATTGAATTCATATTGAGATCCAATGCCTTTCATTGCCCTCTCATGAGTTGCCTCTAAAAAAACACCACTATTCGGATCTGGCTCAAAATCTCTTGTGTCATATACAATTCCCGCACGGACTGTATTTACATACCCACCATTGAAACCCCTGATTCTTCCTGCTTGTGCTTCCTCTGTTAGGAGCGTTGTGCCGTAAGGGACAGTATTTAAAGCATCTGGTATAAACTTGTCACCGAAAAGTGGGTCTCTGGCGACTGTGCTTTGACCATCAAAGGTTCGAACGATCTGCCTGGAAAGTCGAGTACCAGCCACCAAACGAACAGTTCCGCCAAAAAAACTTCTTTCAGACGACAGATTGGCATTTGGATTTTCCATTTCATAACGGTTGTACTTCGCATCAGAAACGAATGGAGCCTGGCCCGCATCTCCTGGCCTTTTGTGAAGCCCTGCCTCCATATATTCGTTAAATGTTCCATTTTGAATCAATGGTCGAGTCTCATCATTTCGATCATGGTAGGAGAGGGGCTTGAGGGTATTTTCACCCACTCCGAAGAAAAGGAAATTTGGGTTCCTTTCAAATAATAGATCTGCACGGATTCGCCACTTCGTATCGAAAATGTATGGTGCATCAAACGATGCCCAATGATTTTCTGCATTCAAAGTGGTTCTAAAATATTGTCCAAATACGCGGTACCGGTACGGAGTGTACTCAAAGAAAGGATCGGATTTGTCATTGTTTTGGAAGTAAAATACTCGAATTCCATAACCGATTCCGTTATTTGGGTCTGAGTTTAATAAGGGCAATCCTGTGAAGTATCCTCCAATTTTTTTACGTTTGATATCGTAGTCGGTTAATCTCTTTGAACTGCTGATTTCAAAGGGAAGTGGGGTCGATCCGTCCTCTTCGATCGTTTTAACAAGGTTTCCCTTGCCTTTTGTATTTTGGGGCTGAGTTTCGGGGGGTTTGGTTTGAGCTGATAACCCGGCACAGGTGAGCAACCAAATAAACCATGCGATAGCGTACGGTAAGGCGGATTGTGAAAACATAGAAAATGATTTATAGAATCATTCCAAAAAAATCAAGTTTTTTTGCAACAATGTTGCAGTTTTTTTGTCATTTTGACACGAATTACATCCAGAGATAATCAATTCTCCTTTCGAAAAAAGCGACTACTTCAATCCTACTTGTATTAGATCGATTTCAAAAATCTTGAATGGATAAACAAACTTTAGAAACATATGACCGACTAACTGACAAATACTTCAATAGGCAGGAAGTATTTAATCATAGTTACCTTTCAGAGATTAATTTCCTTTTGAAGGATCTAGTCCAGCCGAGTGTCTTAGATATCGGAACAGGATCGGGAAAATTCGTAGAATTATTACAAGGGCAAGGTTACCAGGCAGTTGGGATTGAGCCGAGTGGACAAATGTTGGAAATTGTAAGTGAAAGGTTTCCAGATCGTGCAAAAAACTTGAAAGCTGGAAGTCTCCCTCAATTACCTAAATTTGAAAACACATTTGATTTGATTACTGCCATGGCGGTGATACCCCACATTCCACGATCGGAGTTGTTCCTATCTTTTTTACGGATTAAAGAGAATTTAAAAACAAATGGATATTTTATTTTTAGTTTGCCTGATTCAAGAACCGATCTGGATTTCAATTCGCGAGATAAGGATGGTCGACTTCAGATCATCTATAGCAAAAATGAAATTTATATCATTTTAGAACAGTTAGGTTTTTATCTTGATAAGGAATTAATCCTACAAGATGAAGAAGGGCGTGGTTGGAAGTGGTCTGTATCAATCATGAAACTTAGCCACTCACAAGCTTTACCTTTGGATAGAATTGATTCTATTTTAAATCGTGAGAGAAAGACCGCTACTTACAAACCTGCGTTATTGCGTGCGTTATGTGATATCGCTTTGGAAAATCAAAATTTAATTACTTACGAATCCGAGATGGTGTTGATTCCGCTTCGATTGATTGCGGAGAAGTGGGTGGTTTATTTTTGGAATTTATTTTCTGCACCTGTTTTTTTACCTCAAGTATCCTCAGAATTATTAGAAAAACCATCGGCTCTAAGGAAAACCTTCAGTCTGTTACAATCTAAACTGTTGACTTTAGATGACTTCCTAGACCAACAGGCACTTCTACGCTCCGGTAAACTCATTGATCTAGATTTGCAAAAACAGATGAATCTTTACATTCAACAATGGGAGCAAACTATTGTTAAAGGACCAATTAAATATTCATCAGAAGGCAATTTATTTCAATATTTACCAAAACAGCAGGTGATTTCCTTGCCGGTTTCGATTTGGAGAGAATTTGTTTTATTAGAATCCTGGATACGAGATGCGGTAATACTTCGTTGGGCAGAAGAAATGGAACGAATCTCTCGCTTTACTATACGAACAGGACAGGCAATAGATTATCTGATGATGGGCCAAAAAGTGGAGCGCAAACAAGGTATGTTACGCGAATTGTATTTGAAAAAGACTTCGCTTCTATGTGTTTGGACTGGCAAAAGTTTACATCCACAGAATTTAGACATAGATCATGCGATCCCGTATACTTATTGGAAAAATAATTACCTATGGAATTTATTTCCTGCAGATGCTACTTTCAATCGAAAAAAACGAGATCACGTTCCTAGTTCGAAGTTTTTGCGGAACCGAGAAAACGCAATCCGTGAGAATTGGGCATATCTATACCATCTTCGTCCGAATCAGTTTGAGTTTGAGATCCGAAACTTTTTAGGAAAATACTATGAGCCCAATCATTGGGCAGGGACTTTATTTTCTATGTTTGAAGAAGCCGCCGAAACGATTGCGAGTCGGCGAGGTGCTTCAAGATGGAATGGAGATTGACCTCTTCAAGATTCCTGGTCTTTCACTACTTCTAAAAGCGTGGATTGGATGTAGTAAACCCATAAAATGAGTGCTACATGAAGAACGTCATTCTCAGAAAACCAAATGCCCTGATTCCATAAAAATGTAGTTATACCAAAATCCAAAGACACAACATAAGCTATCATTACAATCACAAGAAGTATCCACGTAGAAAGCTGGTATTTACTTGGAAGATCTTTATGTTTTAAATACAAAACTGTTGAACTGATCAAAAAATACAGAACAGCAGGTAAACAAGATAATTCGAGAAATTCGAATGATATAAAAAATTGATATGGTAAAATTGCGCCATATAACACACAGCCGGTATAAATAATAATATTTAGGATTGAGTAACTGATCAGAATTTTTCTCAATCTTCCGATGGCATTGGAATACGCGTACGCAATTAAAAAGCCATTCATACCTGCATTCTGAAGGATTTCATAATTTATTTCCCACCATGTTGTCCAACGACAAAACTCTCTACCTCTGCATTTAAGTTCATAACCAAATGCCTGATAACTTGTTCCAGCAAATATAGCGGCGATGCCTGTCAAAAAAAATCCCCACGCCCAATAGAGACGAGATTTTTGGTTTCGTTGGTCTTTGAAGAATTGATAGCCCACATACAAGTAAAAGAAACTTAAAAGATAAACAAAGAATGTGGAAGTGGGTTGGCTAAGGACAAATGTTGCGTTTCCGATGGAAACATCGATCCAATGGTGAGAGGATAGGAAGGCTTCTGGAGTTAAGTTCGGGGAATAGCCTATTTCGTTTATTTTGTTACAATTCTGAAAAAGTAGGACTAAGATTGAATAAACAATCAGCTTTTTTAGGTTTTTCATATTTCTCCAATGTTTAGGCACGTTCAATGATTTAAAATTACCAACTACCACTTGCACCACCTCCACCAGAACTTCCACCACCTCCTGAGTAGGAACTGGAACTCGAACTCGAAGTTGAGCGCGAAGAAGAAGAGCTGTAGCTAGAAGAGGAAGAACGACTAGATGAATTGTTTGATGTGGAATCACCAGATGATTTTGTATATTCGGAAATTGCTTTCAAAAATGTTTCATAGGCGGCTGTAATCTTAAGTATACGACAGATATAAACAAAAAGGTAGGACAATGCCGCACAAATGAATACAAACATGATTTCGATAGGGTAAGAAAACTCACCGACAAGATGTCTGAATGAGTCGTATATGGCATAAAAAAATATGGCAAAGAAGGGAATACCTTTGTGATTCGCTAAAAAAACAAGTAACGAAAGATAAGCCAAAGATTTTCCGATGGTCCAAAAAAGAGGTACCGTTACTGCTTGAGTAGTTGGGACATCGTCTTTCTTGTCGATCGAAGGGCTGTTTTCTTTCGGATAGTAATTATTGATCAAGTAATACAATGACGTTGCAGCACTTGAACCTACCCAATCAATATCTCCCTGTTTTACGTAATCTTTCACAACCGACCTTAGTTCGTTTGAAAGATAAAGATTATTGATCTTTTTAGAACCTTGCGCTTGTGAGGGAAAGATTGTATTTTCGTTTGTGTAGACAAACAGATCCTTTTGATTCAGTGAAATTAGAAGTAGAATTCCACTTTCGTCTTTAAAAATAAGTTTAAGATACTTTTTCGAATCTATTTCTAAATCCGCTGATGTTTTTACGAAAAGAATCGATGTGGGTAATTTCAAATCTGTTTCAATTTTCTCTATCGCCTGATCTATGTTTGTCTTTGAAAAAGGAACGAGAACTGAGTGTGGATCTTGTAGCCCTCGTTCTGCAATTATTTTTTGATTTTCATTTTCCCATTGTTCTATGGTATCGAGTGTCTCTAAAAATGCATTGTATGTAAAGTTTGTAAAATCACCTTCCTTCGTATACTCATACTGGTTTCTAAATATTTCCTTTTTTCTGTTTTCACTCATGAGCCAAGAAAGTTCAGCATTGAGTGTTATCTTTCCGAAATAGTTCCCACTGACATCAGAGCCCACGATAAAGACCAATCTATTTTTGGAAGGGGAGCTTATATTCCGAAATATCCCATTTGCTTGCGCTTCCATTGATAGTGGATTTTTTGCATCTGATACGCAAAATTGAATATAGTAATTTTTGATACTTTTTCGACTTTTTATATTTTTTTGAATCATCGGAATCGTATCTTTATGTAGTCTGTCACTCGCGTCGCTAAAGACTGATGGGCAAACTTTAGATAAAAGTGAAGGTGACTCAGAGTTGATTTGATCAATGATTGCAAGTATTCCATCCGATACGGCACCCGTAATTTCACCTGCCTTCATTTTGGGGATGATTAATTCGTTTATGATTCTTTTTGAGCTAATATCCGTTAATGCAGACTCCAATCCATAGCCCACTTCGATTCTGACCTGACGATCATTTGGTGCCAGTAAAAATAAAACCCCATTGTCTTTGCCTTTTTCACCAAGTTTCCATTTTTCAAATACATTGATGGCTTCGGATTCAATCGTATCAAATTTTAGTTTGGGTGTGATGTACAAAACAATTTGGTTGGATGATTCCTTTTGGTATTCAAGTAAGATGGACGTTAGTTTCTCTTTTTGGGTTGGGGATAAAATGCCTGAGGGATCCATGACAGGCCCAGTAAGGTCTGGAATATCAGCTTTTGTAGCCTGACAATAAAGAGAAATAGCTAGAAATAGGCAAAAGGAAAAAAACTTGGCTTTTTTCATCCGATCATCTTCAGCGATTCTTCCGCAAAAATCAATCGTATCTTTTTTAAATATATGGTTGACAATAAATATATAGTTGACAATAAATATATAGTTGACTATATAAAAATATGCGTCATTTGAATTTGGAAGAATCAGGCCGTTTTTTGTCTTTGCCTTTAAAAGAGCGCAAATTTGCAAAAACTCGTTTAAATGTTATAGAAGTTTTTCTAGAGCAGTTGGAATGCCGATCTTTTGAAGAGATCAAGATCAAGGACATCTATTTAAAGGCCCAAATTTCTGAGCCTACGTTTTATAATTATTTTCCTGAAAAGGAAGATATGGTTTTGCTTTTCATTCAAATCTGGAGTCTTCAAGTAAGCGTTTTTGCTTCACAAAACAAATCCACTGATAGTGGTTATAAACTAATATCGTCTCTCTTTCGCTATACGGCGAATGAGTCGAAAAAGAATCCAAGAATCTTATTGGAAATCATTTCTTTTCAAGCAAAGAAAATCCAAACAATTAAAATACCGAAACTCACCCTTGCAGAAAGACTGCTTCTATTTCCTCATCAAGATGAGATTCAAAGTTTACCGGCAATGGGAATAGAAGGTCTGATTAAGCAAGCATTGGACTCTGCTGAAAAAAGAGGAGAGCTTCCATCCAGTACAAATTGGCAAAATTTTGGTCTTGCTATCGCAGCATTATTTTTTGGCGTACCTGTGATCGCTTTTCAAACGGATCAAGGTTTAGAAAAACTTTGGTTAGAATCTTTATCTTATCTTTGGCTCGGCGCTGGTGGAAAAAAAATTAAGGAATAACTATGAAACTTTTATCAAACAAATGGTTTTTACTATCGCTAGGTGGGGTTCTCCTTGGTTTTACTGGAATGAATTGGAATATTCCGATCTTTGCCTGGTTTGCACTTATTCCATTTATGAGATATGTGAGAATCGGTCATTCTATTTGGATTTTGCTCGCGTGCCTTATTTTAATTCAGATTTTATCAACGATGCGCATTGTTTCGGAACCATTACATTTAATAATCGCGCTTATTTCAGGGATTCAAGGCGGTATAGTTTTTACATGTATTTTATGGTTTTGGAATCAAATTCGAAAAACGTATAAAAGTCTATCCATTTCTATTTTTACCTTTGCTTTTTCTTTTACGATCATGGAATGGATAGGTGCCAACTATTCAGAATTAGGTGTATGGGGAATGTTGGCAAACAGCCAATTACATAATATAATTCTTTTGCAATCAGCTTCCATCTTTGGAGCTACGGGTATCAGCTTTTTAATCTACTGGTTCAATGCTATGGCGGAGGAGCTTGTAAATGAACTGGATACAGAAAAGAGGATCCATAAACAGACAATGGCAATGTCGATCTTCTTTTTGAGTATTTTGATAATATTGCTATTTTATGGAACCATACGCCTAACAATTCCTATCCAAGGGACACAAGTAAAAGTTGCAACCATAACTTCACATAAATCAATTCAGGCGATTTGGAATGATCCAAAAGAAAATGAATTGAATACAGAGATCGTGATGCAAAGAACTTTACAAGCGGCTAGGGAAGGAGCAAAGATCATAGTTTGGAATGAAGGGGCGATTCTCGTTTACAAAACAAAGCAAACTTCTTTTCTTGAAAGCATATCAAAAATTGCAAAAGAGAATCAGATTGAGATCATTGCGGCCTTAATTGTGCCAGAAAAGGACGATATCTTTTTTGTAGAAAATAAAATCCATTGGATTGGTAAGAATGGAGAAACTCGTCAGATTTATCATAAGCAGTTTATCCCACCTGGAGAACCGATTTTCTATCAACCTTCCGATGTCCGAGTGATTCCGACGGAATGGGGACTTATGTCCATTGCAATTTGTTATGATTTTGATAGTCTGTCTCTTACAAAAAAACATATGGAGCTTGGTTCTGGTCTAAACTTGATTCCAGCATCAGATTGGAAGGGGATAGATCCTTTTCATACAGAAATGGCCGCTTTACGTGGCATTGAAAATGGATCATCTATTGTTCGTTCTACGAGAGGAGCACTTTCCGGAATTTATGATCCTTATGGTCGAACTAAAGGAACCTTGATGTATGATGAAAATAGTGATGGTGTATTGGTTGCAACAGTTCCAACCGAACAGATTCCTACTGTATATAAAAGTTTAGGAAACTGGGTAGTAAGCTTTGGAATTATTTACTTTGTCATGTTAGGCGGAAATTATGTTATTTCCGTTTTAAAGAAATTTATTTCCAACCTTTAGTGATGCCATCCACGGACTGTCTTGAGCACTTGAATCGAGAAATTTTAAATCCGCGATCTCCTTCGTTCTTTAAATGACCTTGAGTTGTTACCCTTCGTCTCCATCGTTTGAATGTGGGTTTGTCTAAAAAATACCGCATCACTTTTACGAATTCGTTAGGACTGATTTGGATAGACTCATCGTAGATTTCCCTTTTGGAACCTTCGATTCTTAGACATATGAAAGTGGCAAATAGAACAAGCTGAACATAGTTTCAACATGGAAACTTAGGTTTACATACAGTTCATCTTTCTACTTTATGACATAAAGAAGATTTTCGTTTTTCACAAGGTCACCAACATGTTGATTGAATCTGCATCCCGTACAACTAGCTACCACTTGGATCAAAAGATCATGGAAATCTTGGATGAAGATGCGGCAAATGAAGAATTCCTTCTCGATAAGCTAAAAGTCATTCATCCTGGGTATAAAGACGCAAATGTGCATTCGGCACTCCTTCGGGTATTTACTTCAATGGAATTTCCAGAGGAAGAAGCGGCAGCGGTGTGGGAGGAGATCATTGAATACAAGAGACAACTGACTTCGCTTCTCAAACGAGACGTTGGATTTCGTGTGGCGATGCTGGATTATTTTATCAATGTCAATAAAAAATTGATCAATCCCAAATTGATCGAAATCCGTTTATTTGCCGAAACTGAAAAATTGGTTCTTATAGATGAACTGACAAAGTTGTACAACCGAAGGCACTTTCAAAATTGCCTGCAACGGGAATTCAAACAAGCACTTAGATACAAACAGGATCTTTCCCTTCTAATCATTGATATAGACAATTTTAAAAAAATCAATGATACCTATGGTCATCCAAAAGGAGATGAAATACTTGTTCGGGTTGCAAATCAAATTAGTGCCAACACACGTATGGAAGACACAGCATGTAGAATTGGTGGCGAGGAATTTGCGATCATATTGCCTCATACAGATGAATCAAAAGCATTGATTGCGGCAAATAAACTCTTAGATGCATGTCGAACCATTGAATATGAAGGAGGATCCATTACTATCAGTGGTGGCATCGTTTCTTATCCAGATAAAGCGAATTCTGTCAATCAAATGTATGATTATGCGGATCGAGCCTTATACAATGCAAAATATTCAGGCAAAAATAAAATCGTATCTTATTCATCGGACAAACGAGGAAGTTTACGATTTGTTGCAAATCTGGAACTTTCTTGTTTACAGCCTGATAAATCTTTTAAGACGATCTCTAAAAATCTATCAATCTCAGGCATTGCCTTTGAAACCGAAGAACATGTCGAACTGCATGATATATTGGATGTTAGGTTAAAAGATGATGTATCAGGATCTCACATTGATGCAAAAATAAAAATTGTCCGAAAGGAAAAGTTTGATGCCAACAAGTTTCACATAGGGGCTGAATTTGTTGAAATCGCATCACATCACCGAGAAATGATTCGTGGCATGTCCCTATCCAAAAGTTCAAATGGACATCCGATACATTAAGTACCCTACTTAACTGTAATCAAATTTTACGCCTGCGACTATCAGTCGTTCAATTAGCACTTGACCGAGTCCTGTTGCGGGCGTTAAAAAACCAGACAATCCCTTTCCACCTGGTAGTTTGTCTCTTTCAAGGGCGAGCGCTAGTGCCGATTCGCATACAAATTTTACCGTCGCTCGATTACCAGGGTCGCCATTTTCGGAAATGGTAAGCGTAGCCCGTTGGCCACCCACAGCATTTCCAATCATCTCCAGGCGAAAAAAACCAGAATTCATAGTTATTTCGCTTGGACCTTCACTTGGTGCGGGTCCAAATTTTTGCATCATGGATCGGACAAAGGGAGATTGGCTGAAAGAATTGAAACCTGATTGTATTTTTGCCATTACAAATGCGGAGATTGGGTTCCACCAATCACCTAAGTTATGATATTCGGAATAGGAAAAATTTGGACCATAGGGCTTTTTAGATTTAAAAAAAAGTGCGGCACTTCGATTGACCACTCGAGTATTGATGATACCCATAACAAAGGGAGCTAACCATCGATTCAAAGATTTATCTAGATGAATATCAAAAGAATCTTCTAAAAAGTTAACTCCTTCCAGAAGTCCTGAATTAAGTAAAGTCGGATCTTTCATTTTCTCCCAATCCCCAGTTTCCATCATTGTGATCATCGAATGGAGTGTCCCACCGTTTAACCCACCTTTAATGGTGAAGGCACCTTTGACGGAATCTGTGAGGCTAAAAAACTTTTTTTGGATGTGATTGCATAGGGCAAACACTCCGATGTCAGAGGGTATGGAATCAAATCCGCAAAATGGAATGATCTTTGCTCCCGATTTTTTTGCCATTGCTTCATACTTATCCATCATAGAGCGGATGAATGCTGTCTCTCCTGTTATATCCACATAATCTACACCGTGTTTTGCCGAGGATGCGATGATGTTTTCACCATAGAGACGATAGGGGCCTGCAGTTGAGAGAATCACCTTTGTGGATCTTACCAAGTTATCAATTGCCACTGGATCTTGGCTATCAGCGACAATGATATCAATGCGATTTGGCTCTATATTTAAGTCTCGCAATACGAGCGATAGTTTTTCTTGATTTCGACCAGCGATCGCCCATTTTAAGGATGCGGGTGCAGTTTTTAAAAAATAAGCAACAGTTTGTTTGCCTGTAAATCCAGACGCACCATAAAGTATGACATCGTATTTTTTTTTCATATTCGTTAATATTTCCTTTTGATTATATTCGGATGATTGGGTTCAATTTTTTTAGCTTCATCGATGATCTGATTTGCACGCGCTTCGTTTCCGAGGAGATTGTAAAGATCCGATAGTAGGATCAAGTTTCTAATATGCTCAGGTTCTCTTAATTTTACTCGTTCGCCGAGATCACATGCTAGATTATAATCACCAATTTTTTTAAATAGATATGAGATTTGGAATAAAACTTCTGTTTCATCTTGGAAAGAGTCCAACATTTCATCAGTGAGTCTTTTTGCTCGATGGAAATCCCGATTTCTAAGATAGGAATAGAATAAAAGTTTGTTTGTTTCCTTTGATTTGCCGTGTTGAGCTGTTAAACTTTCCAATTGGGAAATTGCATCTGACCATTTTTCTTCCTTCATTAGTTCCCGAGCAAACTCTAGGTTCGGCTCCTCACGATCTTCTGCATCATTGGCCAATTCACCATCACCGTTGCTAAAGGAAACTTTGATAAACGTAATGTCATCATACTGTTTTCCAAAAGATAATAGCTCTGAATAGATTCTTTCTAAATCTCCATTTGTCCGTTCTACGTGGTTTAAAATTAAGGAGTCATTTTCGTTGACTTTTTCGGTCCCATCTTCATGCGTTATCAACAAATCATCTCTTCCATCAGATCCAAAGATGATCACATCTTTACTGCTAAGTTGAAATGTAAAAATTCGTATTTTTTCATTCGCTCCAAGTGTTCCAAGCTTTCTAAGTGGTTTTTGAATATTTAAAAAGGATGCTTTGCCATCACGAAAGAGAATCGCTGGTGGATGATCGGCGTTGATGAGGTAGAGTAGACCACTTTGATCATCGATGAGTCCTAAGACAAGAGAGACTAACATAGAGCCGTCAAATGTTTCAAAAACATGATGTAATTCTACGAAGGCATCTTTTATCCATTTTTCCGGAAATAGATGACGAGTGGTGCGAGCGATGATATTGCGGTTGATAATGGACTCAAAAACACTTCCGAAAACAAGTGCACCACTGGCACCTTGTAAAGATTTACCCATAGCATCAGCATTTACAAATACAGTATACGATCTGTCTTTTAAGATGATATTGTTTGCCATACAAAGATCGCCACCAATCTCTTCTTTCCATTCCTTGAATTGGAATTTTTTCTTTTGACTGGAAAAGAAATCTACCTTAACCAATTCACCTTTTGACTTATTTGAATTTAGGGGGCGAAGGAGAAGGGAGGTTAGAAAGTAATCACCGTCTTGCTGGTTTTTGAGTTCTTGGACTGTTTCTAAGATTGCGTTTAACTCAAAAGTTCGTTCTTCAACTTTGACCTCTAATCTTTCTGAAAATAATTTCAACTCATTTGTTAATTCTTCAGATTTTGTAAACGCGGCGGCAAACTTTCTTGAAAGGATCGTTGCTTGGAAAATAATAAATGTTAGTAGACCATAACCTAATATATAGGGAGTATAAAATATAGCCTCCCCTTTTAAAATATCATGAATTGCAGAAATTGCAATTATGACAAATCCGAGAAGGAATAATCTCGCACCCATACGCCTGTTTCGAATTGCAAAAAATAGAATTTTAGAAACATACAATATACCTAACGTGATCCCAATTTTTGCCATTATGACTGCCTGACCAAAAACTGCCATTGGAGTAAAAATTACAAGTAAACATGGCGGTATAAAAAACAACGATAGTATGACTGAAACCTTTTTTGAGACTTCCATTGGAAAAAGGGATTCAACAAATTTAAGAAAAATAAAGCCGGAAGCAAAATAACCAAAGTATTCCAGTTTAAAGGCAAGAATAAATGGGATATCTGGAAAGGTTTCGAGGATTAATCGTTCGTTAATTGAAAATGTTCTCAGTCCCACCACAATACAAAACAATGCAAAATAGAGTGGTGACTTATCTTTGCGTCGATTCAAATACAATCCTAAATGGTAGAGTCCCATTATGAATAGGGAGCTAAGTACAACAATATCTAACACAAATTTTTGCTTTTGTTCTTTTTCAATACTCTCAGTGGTTCCCAAGCGGATTGTATCCCAAAGACCAGATCGATAATATTGGAAATTGGAAACATAAAAAATAAGATTTAACGTGCTATCATCTTCAAGAAGACGTTCAGATTTGATCTTAAGTATGCGATGTCGTAAAAGGGGAGTGGATCCCGTTTCAGATTTTCCAACTTTGCCTTCCTGAGCAACTAACTCTCCGTTGATGTATAGCTCATAAGAACATGCAATACTTTTTAAATCTAAGGAAAGACTTGGCGAGTCTTTCGGAAGTTTTATAAATAGCTGGTAACTAGCATAACCAAAGACGGGATAGCCAAAGTTTTGCCATTCCCCAGGAACCGGAATAAATGAATCTGATTTGATCGTTTGATTGTTCGGTGATACAAATTTTTCCCAATAAAATAGCCAATCCCCGTTCAATTCTAATGCGTTGACTTTGTTTGGATTCCAAGCTGATAGATCTAAAAATCCATTTTGTATTTTGAAAACTGGAATCTGCTCATATTTTCCACAATGAAAGAGAGAAAGGAAAACTAAAATCGAGATCCATCTTTTCATTGATCAATACTCAAGTTACGAGATAGGATCGAATTGTAGTTAGAAGGTGATCCTTTAAAACAGGTTTTGTCAGATAACCTTCTGACAGACTGCTATATTTTTCTATGTCTTCTTGCATGGCATCTGCCGTTAAAAAGATAAGAGGTATTTTTTTGAGAGATTCGTCTGACTTGATCAACTTTGAGGCATCAATGCCGTTTATCTCTGGCATTTGTATGTCCATAAGAATCAGATGAACTTGATTTTCTTTTAATTTCTGTAAGGCGATCCGACCATTTTCGGCTTCTATAATATTTATTCCTGAATTTTTTAGAAAACCGCGAACTACCATTCGATTTTCTTGTATATCTTCAACTAACAGTAAAGTAAAATTTGAAAGTGAGTCCACCAATGCTTTGTCATCATCAGGGGAATCCTTGAGAGTGGCGGAGATCGAATCTTTTACGACTTGCACATGCTCCAATGTGATTGAAAATCGAGAACCTTTGTTTAGTTCGCTTTCGATCGAAATTTGGCCATCCATTAGTTCTAGAAGTTTGCGTGTGATGCTGAGTCCGAGGCCTGATCCGCCATATCTTGCCTGCTTTTGCCCATATTTTTGAATGAATGGCAAAAATACCCTTTGTTGGTCTTCCTCCGATATACCGATACCAGTGTCCTCAATGATGAATTTTAAGGAGACAACTTTGTCTGATAAGTATGTTGATTCAAGCTGGACCGATATCTTACCTTTTTCTGTAAACTTAATCGCATTGCCAATTAAATTGAGAAAGACCTGTCGAATCCGAAGTTCGTCTGCCAAAACAACATTCGGAAAGTTAGGTGGATATTTGACTTCCATGACTAAACTCTTTTCTCTTAACTGAAGTGAAAAAAGATGTTTCATTTCAGTTACGATGTCAATTATGTTTGTATTGGATTTTTGGATCTCTAATAGTCCTGACTCAATTTTAGCTAAATCTAAAATGTCATTGATGAGACCTACAAGAGTACGACCGCTTCTTTGGATTGCATCGAGATATTCTTGAACTTCTTCATTGTTCCCGATCTTTTCTTTGAGAATTTCACTAAACCCTAGGACCGCATTCATCGGTGTCCGGATATCGTGGCTCATATTGGCAAGAAATTGAGACTTAAGTTGGTTTGCTTTTTCGGCCTCATCCTTGGCAAGGATTAAGTTTTCTTCAGTATTCTTTTGTTTGGTGATATCTTGTGCGATTCCGATGATGCTCAAAATTTCGCCGGATTCGTTTTTGACGGGTGAAAGGATCGCACTCTCCCAATAGAGTTCGCCAGATTTTTTTTTATTTAAAAACGTACCCTTCCACATTTTACCAGACAAAATTGTTTCCCAGATCTGTTTGAACTCATCTTTACTTGTATGATCAGTTTTTAAAATCCTGGGGTTTTTACCTTCGACCTCGTCAAACCCATAACCTGTTATCTGGGTAAATGTAGGATTGATATACTCGATCCCACCCTTGAGATCGGTAATCATAATCGAAAGTGGACTTTGTTCGATGCCGATGGAGAGCTTTCGTATGGTCTCCTTTGCTTTCTCAAAATTTCGAATATAACTGTCATCATTGAGGAGTAAAAATCCAAAGGGCGCCATGAGTATCGAAAGAAAATACACAACATATGTAGTTCCATTGACAATCAAATCCAGATTATCCGATACTCCGTTTGGATCAAAAAAATACAGATAATAAAACATACGAACAAAGACTGCCAAGCCGCAGATAAAAAATGTTGCGAGATTATAATTATAGATGAGGGGATTTGCACTTCTCTTTTTAAAAAGTGCAGCAACGATCAACACGATTACAAATCCATTTACAAAGGAGAGTACGACAATGCGATGGTGTATGCTCGGTTCATAGACATAATAATAATAAAGCAAGAGCCCCATGAGGGAGAGCAAGGTAACCAAAGACTTCTTGGGTGTTTTTAATTCTAGGAATTCAAAGTACAAATACGTCCACACCATAAGTGAACCGGTGATGAGTAGGTTACCAAAAACAATCGATACCATGTCCGGGATAACCCCACGCAAAGCTCCGTTGATAATCCAGCCTGCCGCCATCGAAAAACTAGAATACCCCCAAATTCGAAGTCCCTTTCGATTTGGGAAAGCTTTCGCCATAAGCAAAAGCCCAAGCCCCGTCGTAAATGTGGCAAATACGAGAACAATTATGATTGTTTTGACATCTAGAGCCATAGGGATGATTCAGTTTACAATGGTCAGATAACCTTTCAACTGAAAATTGGCTGTTTTTGATGTCCTAGTAAAATTTTACTATTTCGTCAATTTACTCGCGTTAGATTTTTGTGTCGTTGGATCCTTGCATCGCCATGACTCTTTCCAAAACAAAAAAGAATGGTTGTTTCATTCCTTTAAAATCCATACATCCCAAAAGTGTATTGTCATCCACCTTGCGGAATACATCGTTTATCGGAAGTTGGTCGTACATCATGGTTGCTGAAACCTTACCACGATATTCCGTTAGACGAACGCGGGCTTTTGATTTCGAGGTTTGAAATAAAAATCGAACACTAAGAAAAAGATATTTCAATGGCCAAAGATTTTTGGAGGGAATGAGGGTCGCTAGACGAACAGGCATTAGGATCGGATTTACCTTAAAAAGTTTTTTCGTGAACGACTGAAACACCAGTGGATGGACATTTTCAGGATCTTCAAATGACTTTCCATACCAGTTAAAGGTTTCTAAAGCACCGTCCATAGTATGCCCCGTACAAAAACCAGAACCCTTCCACATTCCCATCATGAACTCGACAGGAACTGTGGGTAACGAATCAAAAAGATGGAATGCATCCTTTTGTTCATTAAAAGTTTTGGATCTCATTTCTTTAAAGATAGCTACTTGAGTGGGCATAGTGATATGGAATATCTAATCCTGTTGGAATTGTTCACGTATTTTGGTTCGGAAGGAATCAAATTCCCCTCTTGTCGCAAACTTACAAAATTTGAGGATCTCTTCCGGAATTTCGGAAGTACGTGCTTCCTTATGGTTGATCATAATCATCATATCGGCAAGGTAGATCGGGTAGATGATCTCATTATAAAAATCTTCAGCAAGGAGTGGCCTGTGGTGGTAATCCATTGCACGCACATAGACATCAGGAAAGTTCCATTTGATACCAACTTGTGCACCTAACCGAGAGTGTGTGATTCCGAATGCAGATTCTTCCATGGAGATTGCAGATGCAATTTCTTTTGTAGTGGTATAACTTTTGATTTTTCCCATTCGTTCTGGTTCAAGGGATAAAAGAAGAATCTCTCCGATGTCATGCAATAGGGCAGAAGCAAGAAGGTTACTTTGTGTATTTTTTGCCATACCCATCTTTTGGCCGATCATCTTGGCATAAAAAGCGGACTCGTTTGATTTTTCCCAAATCGCTTGGAATGCAGGGAACTTGTCTTCTAATATCTGTTTTGTGCCAAGAGAGTAGAGTAGGGACTGAAGTTCCTTGAGTCCGATCAACTGGATGGCCCTGTCCAAAGATTCTACCTTGGCTCCTCTTCGAAAAGCCGCAGTATTTGAGAGTCTTAGAATATTCGCAGATAGTGCGATGTCTCTTTTGATCATCTCCGCAATGTTGCCAATGCTTGAGTTCGGCTTATCGATAGCCGCTTGAATGTCTTGGATCGTACGTGGGAAAGTAGGTAAGTTGTCGATCTCGGCAATGAGCTTGTCGACTTTATCACTTTCTGAGGATTGAGTCTGGATCGCGGCAGGGATGTCGATGGAGAACATGGTTTTATTGCCGATACTTTCGAATTTGAATGCATTGTCGCTGAGTCCATCATTTTTGAGCATCATAAGGGTCATGATGAGTCCTAGCCCTGCACCTTCTTGTTCGTTAGATGCATCCATAAATGCTTCGGCGAGATCGTTGTAACTCCTCGCACGTTCGATACGGAATTGGATTCTTTTGATTTCTTCGGGTGCGAGTTGGATATTATTCATAATCCGAATCCGCATCAAATTCTTGTTAGTGATAAAGGAAACGAATACTCCGTAATTGTTTTTCAAAAGACCTTCTTCAAACTCATCCCTCTTCTCGAGATAGTCTTTTTTGAAACTGTTCATCTTCTCGTTGTATTCTTCTTCATTTGTGATGTTAGCTTGGTTTGCGCTGAAGTAAACTCGCTTGACGTTGGCTTTGATGGCATTGGTGACCATTTCTTTGATGGCGGCAAGAACTGAGTCTCGAATGGAGATCACATCGAGTTGGAGTAAAAAGCGATCTAGGGTCTTGTAGAGTGTGTGTTCCACCTGTTCATTCACATTGAAGAATTTAAAATGAAAGGGTTGGTTTTCCTGTATCGGATGGTCCAAATCAGGAATGTTTGTGTGAAGTCCTAATTTTTCTCTGAATTCAAGTTGTATTGGTTTTGCTTCTGCCATCGAAATGTCCCCGGAGTGAAATGATGCTCAAATCTTTATGACTGGTTCAAAAAAAACCCACTCAATTACGATTAAAATGTAACACTCGTATCGTGTCAAATTAGACGAAAGTTTTTTTAAATTTAAATCTGCGATAAGAAATTAATTTACTTTAATTTTGTTTATGATTTAGAATTGACACAATTTCGTAATGGCCATTGATTGCTGCGGCTTGCAATGCCATTTGATAGCTATCCGAGCTTGGGTCATAATTAGATTTGAGTAGTAATCTGGTGATATCCGTATTTCCCACACTTGCTGCGATCAAAAGTGCGGTTCGATCTCCATCTGACTCGATAGATTGTTCGGAGATTTTATGATCGATGAGAAGTTTTACAATTTGATCGAAACCTTTTGTAGCGGCCCACACGATAGCCGTCCATCCAAGGTTGTCTCGTAGATCCAGATCCGCTCCCGATTTTAGCAAAAGTTCGACAACCTCAACATATCCTTCGGACGCGGCTTGGATCAAAACAGAATCCCCATCTAATCGTTGTAAATTTACATTTGCTTTTGTTTGCAGAAGCGTACGAATCATCTCCAGATCTTTTCTCTCAATCGCGAAAAAAAGTGGAGTTTGATCATCTTTGTCTTCTTGTGCATTTGGATTTGCTCCCGCGGCAAGAAGCATCTTAGCAATCTGGAGTTGGCCGGCATGAGCGGCAAAATGTAGTGCAGTCCAGCCATAGATGGATTGGTCGGGATCACTTACTTTTTCATCAATGTTGAGCCCACTTTTTAGATACCGCTCTACTTCGGTATGGTCTCCGTTTTTTGCCGCTAGGTGGAGGCTCATCGCGGGAGAATCCATGCCTTGAAACGGGTCGATTTTAGAAAAATGGGAAAAGGAAAATAAAAGTAAAATAAAGGTAGCATAATTTTTTTCGAAACAATCAATCCAACAAAAATAAGGAGATTCTGAACCGTATACAGAGAGAGTACGCCTTATCGCAAGAGGTGGTCAATTCAAATTTAAGGGAACTTAGACTAGGTCTGGCCACTTCGAAATGATTAAAGAGAGATTATTTTTTTCTTAGGAAAATCGCTAAGATTAGGCTATGTGCAATCAGTGATATGCTAAATAATATGATTAACAACCAAATCCGATTATCCAGAGTTTCTATTCGCTCAGCATTGATGAACTCTAAGGTATTGGAAGAAAAAATGTTACTAGGGACGGTAGTTTCATCTTCTTTATCTGATTTCAAAAGCTTCCTAACATTGGCTTTCGTGACTTCATCGACGAGTATTTTTCCAGCTAACTCATCATATCTTTCTTTAATTTTGAGATTGGTTCTCCATCTTACGTAGGCGTTGTTGTAGTATGGGAAGGCAGATTTGTATTGTTTGCGACTGTAAAGGTCGTCTGCTTTCTCTATCCATAGTTCGGTTTCAAGTAATTCTACTTTCGGCTCGTCCATACCTGACTCATCAAAATGTTGAATGAGTATCTCTGCCTCATTGAATTTCTTTGCCTTCAATAGACTTCTAAAATTATATATTTCTTCTTCAGAAATCTCTTCAGAGAATAATGGAAGCCCCATTACTAGAATTAAAGATGTTAATAATACTTTTTTCATCATCATCTACTCAATATAACAGCTTTATGACCGAATCTACTTTTTGGCATTGTCGCTGTCTCTTTTATCCATGGATTGCCACCAGGGTTAGACAAATCCAATGAGTATACAGTATCTACTGGTAAGTTAATCTCGGGTGCACCACCAAACAAATATGCTTTCCTTTGCTGGTATGATATTTCCATGGAAGGATAGTATAAGTTTACAGGAATATTTGATCCAGTTACAAAGGAGTTTGTTGAAGAGCCTAAGACAGAATATTCGAATCTATTTGAAGGAGTGATTGCTGAAACTGGTTGTACAATGTCAGTTGCAGTTGATCCTCCAGCAATGAGAAATAATGGAGAATCAGTGGAATGGGTATCCGAGGATGATGGTCTATAGCAAGCATAAGCGGCTCCATGTCTAGCCAGGGAAATCGATGCTTCTATTTTACCAGTTGTAGAGTTGAGTGAAGATGTATATGCATCACTCGTCGCATATGCTAATCCATCATTATAAAATCTACCACCAGTATAGAACATTGATCCATTATAAACACATCCTGACATATCTATTCTGGGATAGATCGTTGTGCTAGAAAGGAAATTAGACCAAGTGCCTCCCGTTCCGATATCAGGAGAATATTTATAAACTGTATTCAATATTGTACCGGTCGTCATATCCGTGCTTGTCGTTCCGCCGATTATGACAATCTCCTCACCAAAGCTACCTACGATTCCTCCTTGAAGAGTAGTAGGCATAGAGGTCAATCCCGATATCCATTTGTTAGTAAAAGGGTCATATGCTTCTACCAATCGTGACATCGTATAAGAATTTCCCGTTTTAACGATACCACCAATGACAAAGATTTTGTTCTTATAGGATACAATCTGTGCGTTGATCCGAGGGGTAGGTATTTGGGTCACTCCTGCTGTCCAAGTGCTTGTGACTGGATCAAAGTAATCGATGTCAGCTACTGCATTCTTGTCAGAGCCAATTCCACCAACCATCCAGATACTTCTTGAGAAAATAACATTATTATTTGCTAGAGTAGTAAATGTTGCAGGGAAACCAATGCCAATTTCGGAAGTACCGCAAGTCGGGTTATAATTGTAGGTTTGATTCGATTGCATGCTTGTAAGTAGAATGCTATGTAGATCACTAGGGAAGAATGTAGTATCGAATCTATCATAATTTGATCCTGTAGTCTTTAGAAATCCGACTACACTTCCAGAGCATTTCCAGCTAACTCTTGCGGTTGAATCTGTAATTTCTGTAACGAGTTGCCATTCCACTTTTGCAGTATCAGATTTAGAACCTTTTGTTAAAACGTTTCCGCAATTTATAAGAATGAATGAAATTGAGAGAAGGGTAGTAAAAATGAAATTCATTTAGAAACTCCACCCACCAGAAATTTCTAGACCAGAACCGCATTGAGTCTTCTGTTCTTCAAAGAAACATAAACTTTTCCAACCAACTCTATAGAAGGAATTGGATATCTTTAATCCTTGCCATCCTAATTCAACATAAGCTGAAGGACTTGTACCAGAATAGTTTGTTCTGTTTTGCGATGATTGAAATGTCAAAAGAGATGATCCACCCCCGACCGTTCCATAAAAATCTAAAATTGGATTTTGATTCAACATTTTTGAATACGTAAGATATGCATAACCCGATTGAGTTCTAATTTCCTTTACTGGACCATTTGATTCTAAATACTCAAAGCGAAAACCAGTTTGAATTGAATTTCCAAATTTAAGAAATGCTGGTTCGACAAAAAAACTAATACCGTTTAACGGAGGAGTGGCATTTGCAAGTGGTTGAAAAAGAGGGAGATAGAAAAAGGATAAACCAAGCTTTGTTTGGTTATTTGCCTTATCATTTGCTCGATATTCTTCTGGAAATTCTGGATGAAGTTCTTTGCTAGGAAAGGGAGGCTTGATTTCGTTTTTGCTTAAAGTGAGAAAGCCCAATTCTGATTTTACGACAAATTCGTCTTTCTTTTCCTCAGCTATCAACCCTTTGATGACACTACCATTTTTAAGAGTGAAGGTTGAAATTTTGTAAGATGTGTTTAGCGATGTTTTTTTAGCAAGATCGAAAGATTCTAAGTCTTTTTTAGGAATCTTATAATCATTTCCACGATATCTTACGGTGAGCAACCGTTCATCGTCAAGAATTAGTTCAGCATGGAATACATCGCCATTTGGAAATTGCAGTTCGATCGCCGAAAGGCTGTACGTAATAAAAAACACTATATAACTAAGTAGGCGGAGAATCTTCCGAATGTAAGATGTGCTATTTGGAATTATTTTTGACACTGTTCTTGACAAACATTTTTATTTACTGAATTTTGGCAATACATTCTTAGTAAATGTTCTAGGCGAAAATACGAAAATGAACAAGAATATTATGAAGTTATCTTTTATTTTGATGGTTATGTTCTCATTTCTCTCCTTTATCGGCGGAAGTCGGCTACCGATGGCTCTTCCAGAGGCGGACACTGACCAAAACGGGAACCTTACGATGTCCATTCCGTTAGATTTCCTCGACGGGACAAATGGATTGAGTCCTGAGCTAGCACTCTCTTATAGCTCTGGTTCTAGGGGAGGAACCTTAGGAAAGGGATGGAGTTTGGCGGGAATAGACTCGATTCGAAGAGATTCTAGTTATGGAATCAAATACAATGCGTCGGATCGTTATATGTCTGCCAATTTCGGAAGTTTGGTTGGAACTCTCTCTGAGCTTAATTCGAAGGAAGAATCCTTTACAACTTTTTATCCCCAGGGTGTAACTTCAGAAGGTCCAACAAATTTTATCGCATACGACCAGAATGGAAATCGGTTTACGTATGGAGGTGGAAACGGTTCGATTTATAAGGGTGGAGCTGTAAAAGTCTGGGGATTAGTTGAGGTTCGTGATATTAACTCAAATATCATGACGATAGACTGGGTACAAAATAACGGAGAATTGTATCCATCTCGTATCAATTACGCCAGTGGCAAGAGGAGCATTCGTTTTGAATATGAAGGAAGAAGCGATGCCCTAGTGGACTATTCAGAGAATGCTTATCGTTATCTAAATTGGAGACTTTCATCGATCAGCCATCATTCTGATGGCTCTCTCGTTCATACATATAATTTTTCTTATGCGGAAGATACTCGGTCAGGAACCAATTTACTTTCCAAGTTAGAATTTAAGAAGGCTAATTTTTTATCCCTATCCACTCATCTGCCTTTAGAGTTTACTTACACGCAAGGAAATACAGGCATTCAGAATAAACTACGACCAGATCAGGCGAGCTTCTTAAAAGAATCTGGTTATTTGGCACAAGGAACTATTCCTGACTTGTTTGCAGTAGCACGTCTTGTTATCGCTGTGTTTTCAGGCGGAATCAAAACTGGAGGTAAAGGGAAATTTAATTCCTACATTCAAGATGCAGCAAATAGTGCAAGCGAGGCAATGGTTACGCAAGGAGCCGCTCAAAATTACAAAAGCGATCTTGCATACGTAGAGAGAATTCCGCTTCCCAATAAATATAGAGAACAATGCAACTGGGGACCTATCTCTTGTATCTGCACACTTTTTCCAGCCTGTCCACCACCTGTACGTGCAGTTTGTGCAGAGTATGCATTTGCTGGTGGTGCTGATGCGTGTAATAATGGAATTCTGACTACGAACGAAATGTCTCTTTCTACTGATATTGATGGGGATGGAATCAGCGAATTCACACGTCTAGTCGGCTCAACAGAAGGAAACCAGGTTTTCTTTAAGACTGATTTTTATAATAGGAATACTAGTTCGTCGTCATCAACCTTTCCGATCAAATACAACTCTTTTTTCACCTTTGCCGATGTAGATGGAGATTCTCGAACCGATTTTGCTTATGAAAACGCAGGTATTCTGCACGTTGCTTATTCAGATGGAAATCAATTTGATGGTGGAACGGGGTATGCCAATGTTTTGCCAGAACCATCTCAACAAAATTATACTCGGTATTCGCCAAGGCAACCCAAAGACTTTCTCGTCGACATGAATGCTGATGGACGAGCTGACTTCATTCGAATATATGATGATTATGTAAAGATTCAATATTCACAAGGTCGATCTTTTTCTAATCCCACTAATATGTATTTGGTTTCAGGAAATCGAAGTTTGGTGAATAAGACTAGAAATATCAACCCATTTCAGGATAGTCGAATGTATGATTTTTCTGATATTGATGGTGATCGGATACCTGAGCTTGTACAAATTTTTAATGTGAATCCGCCACCAGAAGTTTCTCAACTAAATGCTGTTCTTGCACGACAAAAACAAGAACTTGCAACTGCGGAGGGTGAAAAACAAAGCTATAAAGACCAGGTGAATCATGTTTTGAGTGGAGGTGGGGCAACTGAGGAAATAAAGAATGCACTTGCTTCCAAAATTCACCCAGACAATCGGGGAATGTATTGGGATTTAGTTGGTCGTCCAGGGGAAGCTTCATCAGGAGAAAGAGATACTCTTGCTACTTCCATCGATCGCCAATTTAATGAAGACAAGTTACGGGAAATTTATGACCGACATAAAAATGAGTTAGATCAGGAATTGAGTCGGGTGCGAAGTGTGAATTTAGCAGGTGCTCAATATCATCTCATTGTCACCAAATTTAACTTCGCACAAAATAATTTAACTCAAACTGAGCAATATATTCCAACTGTCGGCTTTATGGGTAAGAATTGGCTTCGGGACGTAAATGATGACGGACTTCCCGACTTTGTTGTCCTCCACAATGAAAATAGCTATGCCAATCCTTATGATAAAACGACCCAACCGCCTGATCAGTTAAACAATAGACTGTTCGTCTATATGAATGAGGGAGGAAGTTTTAATACCAGTGCCGTCGTAAGTTCTCTCTCAGTTCGAATCAAACCAGATAGATTTGCAGAAACAAACGATCCTTATGTGGAAGAATTTACATCTTTCGATTTTCAGGATTTGGACAATGATGGGAAACTTGATTTCATCGTAAAAGAGCAAGGAGATAGCGGGATTTTTGCTACTTTTCCTGGAAACAATCAGGGTAGTTTTAGTGGGGCGAGGCGAGATTTTAATCTTGGTGTAGGTGCCATAAAAGATGCTAGATTTGAAGATCGAAACGAAGATGGAGTTCCTGATTTATTCATACAGCATGGTAATGATAAGGTGACTCGAAACTACCTGTCAGATTCTGGTATGACGGGTGGACTGATAACCTCCCTAACAAATGGGGTGAGTGGTGCTTACACAAATGTTTCCTATGATTTGAAAAAGAATGTATCTGCACTCCAAAAGGGGACTGGAAGCTATTCTACATCGCTTCCCAGCATCTATCCTCAATTGGTAGTCACTCGTATAGAATCAAGAGTTGGGAATTCTTTGCCTGTGACTCGGAGCGATTTCCACTTTTCGAATCCAAGGTATAAACCTGGCGACTTGGAAACATCTCTTAACTTTGGATTTGAAACAATAACCGAGCGTAACTACTTAGATGGAAGTTACCGTGGGAAAACCGTTACTATTTACCAACAAAATTCTAACTTTTATAATCTTCCTCTTGTTCAAGAGGTTTACACGGCGAGTGATACACTCGAGCAATCTCAAACGAGCTCATACAGTATCTACAACCCTAATTCGGGAACGAGGCTCCGCCTTCCGAATACGATTCAAGTTCGCTCTTATGAAAATGGGCAATTGAAGGATAACAATGTTACGAACTATACATATAATCCTACCTATGCATATTCGCCGACAGTCATTGAAGAAGATTGGAATGGTCGTGTCACTAGAAAAGAGATAAGTTACATCTCTGATTCTTCCCTAAAAATAAAAGCACTCCCGATAGAAACAAAAACCATAATCAATGGCACTCTAACGGAAAATGTCAAAATGACATACAGTAATGGAAAGGTTGCAAGTCAGAGTAACCTGGTAAGTACCAATTCATGGTATACTACATTCTTTACTTATGATAGCATAGGCAATGTAGCATCAACTTCCGACTCTTTAGGCAGAAGTTTGTCGTATGCCTACACTGACCTAACGCAAAGTAAACAAACTCTCATTCGCAATGCACTTGGACAAGAATCTAAAAAAGTCTATGATCCCGCTACTGATCTGGAAATTTCGCAGGAAGATTCAAATGGTAATAAAGTAGAATTCGAGTATGACGGTTATGACCGTAAGATCAAAACTTACGTAAACGGTGACAAACAAGAATCTGCAACCTATGAATTTAACGGCAGTTTGTTTACATCTACAACAACAACACATACAGCCGAAGGAGATATTTGGACAAAAGATACGACGAATCTGCTTGGGCAGACACTAAAATCTGAATCTTTAGCAGTAGAAGGAATCGTATCTACAGTAGAAACAAGATATGATACTCTTGGTCGAGAAATCCAAAAGTCAAATCCATACTTTACAGGGGAAACGCCCGTGTGGAGTCTAACATCCTATTATAGTGCAAGCGAAGACACTGAAGAGAGACCTAAACAAATCATATCTGCCTCGGGGGAAATTACAGATTTAACTTATGGACTTCGAACGACTTCGCTTACCACAACATACCAATCAGAAGTGATTCGCACTGAAAATCTAACGTATGATCTGTATGGACGACTGACTTCAAAGACGAGTCAAGGAGAAGTAATCTCATACTCATATAATGATCAAAACAATGTTACTCGAATTACTGATCCAGGAAATGGAGTCAGTAATCTAATATATGATATTGGTGGACGAAAAACCTCTCATTCCGATTCAAATTCAGGAACGACAACCTACACTTACAACGTAGCGGGTGAGTTATTGACTAAGACAGATGCGAGAGGAATTGTCATTCGCTACGAGACTGACGACTTAGGTCGAGTCGTCAAAGTCACTCCTGGTTCAGAAAATCCCATCATCTATGAATATGACCGAGGTAATTCAATTGCTACTTCGAATGTACTAGGTCGTCTCTCTAAGGTGACAGACTCCACAGGATCAAGCGAATATTCCTATGACCGCAAGGGAAATTTGCTTGTGGAGAAACGAATAATCGATGATCTTCAAGTGATGTTCCAAAGAACGTATGATTCCTTTGACCGAGTGAAGACGATTAAGTATCCAGAAGGGACGTTAATCAGAAATCATTACACCGGAACAGGACAGCTAGGTTTCCTAACGATAGATTCCCATGATGGTAATAGCGTCAATCACACACTTGTAAG
>VYLP01000022.1_pt1 | contig 142498 bp, 135 predicted proteins | sample 5114311 | NCBI WGS metagenome assembly VYLP01 (sample SAMN12291775, study PRJNA351875) | freshwater metagenome | isolation source: freshwater lake | place: USA: Michigan, Lansing Lake | collected 2013-08-14 | reverse complement strand
AGATTTATACACAAGTAAAGTCTTGAAATACCAGAAGCTCTTGCATAGAATGGACGAGTAATTGTGTAACCTATGTGACTTGTTCAAAGTGTTACCGATGTGCCTTTCTATACATAAAACTCGAAATCTAATGCGACATAAGATTCATTATGGGAAGTTGCATATTGCGTCAGGTAATAATCTACTCCAAACACGAATCATTGCATCATCTAAGAATCTTTGTGTTTTACTGAGGTTGATTCCAACTCATACTCATACTCATAAATCGGATCTTTTAAGATGATTAGTTGGGGATTTTTTTTGGGATCCAACCAGTTTACAATCGACAATAAATCTTTCTTTTTTAGACCCAAACAACCATAAGTTGGTTTATTTAGGTCAGACCATGCATGTATAAATATCATACTGCCTTTACCTGATATTGGATTGATGGTGTTGTATTCAATAACAAGAAATAAGCCATAGATCTCTGGGTTACTAAAAACACTCTTACCTTTAATTTTACCCTTTTTACCTGGAAGGTATTGATTGTAATATTTGGAATGAGGATCATCTACCCATATGTCCTTTTTGCCAAATTTCTTGTATCTGATTTTGATCTGTTTCATTTGCGAGTAGCCAAATGCTCTTTGTAAGGGATAAGTCCCTGCAGGAGTTCCACCATCTCCTTCTTGTTTGCTATCTCGAGGAATGATACCCAAACTCCCCACTGCAATTTTTTGCGTCTCACCCACTTGTCTCCAGAATCCTTCGGAAACTTCATACATTTTGAGTCCGGCCTGACTTTTGTCACTTGAGGGAATCACAAATACAATTTGTTCCGAATCTTCATTTACGTTGTTGGCATGGATCACAGATGGAACGGAAAAAATGAGGACAAACACGTAAGCAAAGGCTAGCGAATTTGGTTTTTTAGAATTAACTGGGATTGATGGCAGGAATTTTTGAAAAATCGGAAGGAACAAAACCGTTTTTAGCTAAAAAGCGTTGGCTCCCCCTGCTGGGCTCGAACCAGCGACCCAATGATTAACAGTCATTTGCTCTACCGACTGAGCTAAAGGGGAATCTCAAAACTCTCTGGTCATACTATTAAAAGAGCCCTATACGTCAAGTGAAAATTATGTTACTTTAAGAATACTTTTTCTAAAAAAAAGATCCGACTTCGCAAACTAAACCTAAAAAAGTGAATGTTTCAAACTATTGATTTCTATATTGTGACATAATCCGTATCGGTCGGTTACCGGGAAATAGATATCATTTTAATCATAGAGATGGGGTTTGCATGAAGATTGAGAGGCATTTTACAAAGGAAAATATCGGTCTATATCCGAATATCAATTGGGTAAAGAGAGATTCAAGGATTTCTAATCCAGATGGATCAGTCGTTTTTGAGGCAACCGATGTTGAAGTGCCAGATTTTTGGTCGCAAGTCGCGACTGATATTATTTCTCAAAAATACTTCCGGAGAAAAGGCGTCCCTAAATACCTCAAGAAAGTCGCAGAAAAAGGTATTCCAGAGTGGTTACAACGCTCAGTACCAGACGAAGAAAAACTATCGGTACTCAAGCCTGAAGATCGTTTTGTTGGAGAATCTGATTCAAAACAAGTATTTCACCGATTAGCTGGTTGTTGGACATATTGGGGCTATAAATACGGTTATTTCTCTGACGAAGAAAGCGCGAGAGCATTTTATGAAGAAACAGCCTTTATGCTCGCAAGTCAAATGTCGGCACCTAACTCTCCACAATGGTTCAATACTGGTCTTCACTGGGCTTACGGTATTGATGGGAAATCCCAAGGTCATTATTATGTGGATCCGAAATCAGGTAAATTGGTACGTTCGGCTTCCTCTTATGAACACCCTCAACCTCATGCTTGTTTCATCCAATCAGTCGACGATGATTTAGTAAATGAAGGTGGGATCATGGACCTATGGGTTCGCGAAGCTCGCCTCTTCAAATACGGCTCAGGTACTGGTACAAATTTTTCCAATATTCGTGCGGGAAACGAATCGCTTTCCGGTGGTGGTAAAAGTTCTGGCTTGATGTCATTTCTTAAAATAGGTGATCGTGCGGCTGGTGCTATAAAATCCGGCGGAACAACTAGACGTGCGGCGAAAATGGTATGCCTCGATATGGACCATCCAGATATCGAAGAGTTTATCGATTGGAAAGTGCAAGAAGAGAAAAAAGTGGCATCACTTGTCACTGGTTCGATTCTGAATAACCGCCTTCTCAACGAAATTATGGCGGCATGTAATGTAGCAAAATCAACATTAGGTGAAGAAAGAGCTTATGATCCTGCTTTCAATTCTGAATTAAAATCCGCAATACGCAAGGCACGTAAATCGTTCATTCCAGACAACTATATCAAACGAGTTTTAGATCTTTCGAAACAAGGTTATAAAGACATTCTTTTTGAAGAATTAACAACAGATTGGCAATCTGAAGCTTATAACACTGTATCAGGACAAAATTCAAATAATTCAGTTCGTATCACAAATGAATTTATGGAGGCAGTCGAAAAAGACCTACCCTTCCACCTATACAATAGAACAGAAAAAGAAAAAGCGTTAAAAGAGTCTAGAGAACCGAAGCCCACAAAAACAGTAAGAGCGAGAGACCTTTGGGAAAAAATTTCCAATGCGGCATGGAGCTCAGCTGACCCTGGAACGCAGTATCATACAACAATCAATGAATGGCATACTTGTCCAGAAGATGGAAACATCAATGCATCAAATCCATGTTCCGAGTATATGTTTTTGGATAATACGGCATGTAACTTGGCTTCTGCAAATCTCGTAAAATTCTTCAAAGAAGATGGTACGTTTGATGTAGAAGGTTATAGATATCTAAATAAAATATGGACCATTATCTTAGAAATTTCTGTTTTGATGGCACAGTTTCCTTCCAAGGAAATCGCAGAACTTTCTTATAAATTTAGAACCTTAGGTTTGGGTTATGCGAATCTTGGATCATTGCTCATGGTTATGGGTATTCCGTATGACAGTCCTGAAGCGATGGCAATGACGGGAGCAATCTCGAGCATCATGCATATGACAGCCTATGCAACATCTGCCGAGATGGCGAAGGAACTTGGTACTTTTGAAGGTTACGAAAGAAACAAGGATCACATGCTCCGAGTTATCCGTAATCACAGAAGAGCGGCATACAATGCTCCGAAGGAAGAATACGAAGGACTCACAATCACTCCAATCGGTATCAATCCGAGCTACTTACCTAGTTACTTATTAGAAGCGGCCAAAGAAGATTCTGATAGAGCATTGGAATTAGGAAATCTCTATGGATATAGAAATGCTCAAGTAACTGTGATTGCACCGACTGGAACGATCGGTCTCGTAATGGACTGCGATACCACAGGAATCGAACCGGATTTTGCCCTTGTGAAGTATAAAAAACTAGCTGGTGGCGGTTACTTTAAAATTATCAATCAATCTGTTCCTTTGGCACTCAAAAAGTTGGGTTATTCACAAGCAGAACAAGATGCGATCGTCAATTATTGCAAAGGGCATGCAACATTTAATGGTGCTCCAGGTGTGAACACTTCCCGTCTGAAAGAAAAAGGATTCACAGAAGAAGCTCTTGAGAAAATCGAAAAACAACTACCTTTTGTTTTTGATGTTCAATTTGCTTTTAATAAGTATACGCTTGGCGAAGACTTCCTTGCAAAAACGTTAGGTATAGATCCAACAATCTATAATAGCGCCGCATTCAATCTCTTAGAATATCTCGGTTTTTCAAATGATGAGATTGGACAGGCAAATGATTATGTTTGCGGAACTATGACGATAGAAAATGCTCCCTACATAAAAGAGAAAGACTTAGCGGTTTTTGATTGTGCAAACAAATGTGGAAAGTATGGAAAGCGCTTTTTGTCTTACCAATCACATATTCGGATCATGTCTGCCGCTCAGCCTTTTATTTCTGGTGCAATTTCAAAAACCATCAATCTACCGGAAGAAGCCACAATAGACGACGTAAAAGATGCTTACCTAATGTCTTGGAAAGTGATGATAAAAGCGAACGCTTTGTATCGTGATGGTTCAAAACTTTCGCAACCATTGAACTCAGTTTACCAGCTATTGAGTGCAGTTGGAGATGAAGAAGATGAAGACAAACCACTCACAAATGTAACTCCGAAAACTGTAACGGAAGTTGCAGAGAAGTTGGTATACAAATATATCTCAGAGCGTAGAAAGCTACCTCATCGACGTGCTGGTTATACCCAAAAGGCTATGGTTGGTGGTCACAAAGTTTACCTTCGAACTGGTGAGTATGAAGATGGCCAATTAGGTGAAATTTTCATCGATATGCACAAAGAAGGTGCGGCTTTCAGATCATTAATGAATGCATTTGCGATAGCAATATCCCTTGGACTCCAACATGGAGTTCCACTGGAAGAGTTTGTAGAGGCATTTACATTTTTTAAATTCGAACCGAATGGAATGGTGTCAGGTAATCCTCACTTAAAAATGTCTACATCGGTAATCGATTACATTTTTAGAGAACTGGCTGTGACTTACCTTGGTCGATATGATTTAGCTCAAGTGTCACCAGAGGATTTACGAACAGATGAAGTTGGACGTAAAGCGGAGCAACCGAAGGAAGACGTTGTGGGAAAGTCCACTAGCAACGGCACGAAATCTCCGTTGCATATAGCCCCTCTTTCTATGAGATCTGCCCTTGCCGAAAAGCAAACTGAACCAGCGGTAGCCATGGCCTCTACTGTTTCAGCTGGAGTTCCAGCAGGAAGCCCAACAGCAACCGCGGCGGAAACACTCAGAAATATCACAGAAGCTCGAATCAAGGGTTACACTGGGGATTCGTGTACTGAATGTGGATCCTTCCAAATGGTGCGAAATGGTGCCTGTTTAAAGTGTATATCTTGTGGTTCGACTACTGGTTGTTCGTAGAAGATCAATCTAAATCCGAGGCACAAAAAAGCCTGCCAGAAGTGATTCTGGTAGGCTTCTTTATTTATCACTAAGCAAAACAGTTTAAGGATTTGTTAAGTTTGGTTCAAGATTTGTTGGAGTTTCCGTTTTTATTCCTGAGGAGCTACCGAATTGATTTAAATTTGGAATATCGACTTTGGGGGATGAAAATGAGCCTCGAATAGGGACACAGATCTTTCCATTTTCTTGAGGAAGTAAGGTAGCTAATCCTGCAATGTCTTGCCGCTCAAGAGCAAACTTTTCATTTAGAACTGCACACACTTTTAGATCCAATTGAGATAATGAAAGAACATCCGCTAGCCGAACAACACCCTGAAATTGGATTTTCGCAATGGAGGAATCAATATTTCCCTTTTCCACGAGCAGTTTTCCCGCCCTTATTTTAAATTGAATTGAACCCTTTTTTAACTCTTGCCCCTTTAAACTCCCTAACATTGGAATTTCCATTGATTCAAGAAATTTGCCACCGCTAAACTCTATCTCCCCTTCTCCATTCCATTTTCCAATTTTTTCTTCGAAAGATGCAAGATGAAGCGGGAAGGATATTGATTTAAATAATAAAGAAATCTCACTTCCTTCAAATTTAAAAAAACCGACCTCAGCATCACCATCGATTCGTTGTTTGATAAGATCAATCAGAGAAATTGAAACACTAAGCTCTTCTGCTTTGATGACATTTCCATTTTGGAATTGAATTGAGAATGAATCAAAAGACTTGCGACCAAAAATCGGAAAGTGAATCTCCTTTGCCTCAACAATTAATCCACTTTCTTTCGATGTGGAAACTAAAATGGAACGAATCATCTCATCTAACGGAAAAGTAAACAGAACAAACAGCACGAAAGAAAAAAGGCCTAACGAAACAAGAGTTAAAATTTTGCGTGAATCTAATTTGGATTCCTCTTCCTGTTCTTCAAATTCCTCATCGATTTCTTCATCTAGTAAAGATTCAAGCGCAATATCATCTTCTAGAAATTCATCATCGGGAACGATCGGTTCTTTCTCTTCTTCTTTAGCCATCTTATTTTCCTTTTGAATTTCGATTGTAAGATGAAACTTTGATTGTTACATCATATACATCTTTTTCGGAAAAGGGCTTTCGAAAGGTCAAATAGTCTACTTTTCCTTGGACTTGTTTATTCTTCTCAATATCGTAAATCATTTTGATGACATCTTGTAATAGAACAGATCGAAAGGATATATCAATTGATATACGAGTATACTCTTTTCGAATTGGGGTAGTCGAATCTTTCATCGTCTGAACTTTGTCTTTTAGGTTATACCGAACCATAATTTGATCCAGTTTGGAATACATGACGCTTACATCTTCTTCGCTTCCACCCGTCTGTAAACTTTTTAGGTAATTGTATTCTCGAATCAAACGATCAATTTCTGTTGCTTGGGATCTTGTTTCATAGATTTCATCAGTCAGTCGATTCCGAAGATCTACAAAAAAAGATAAAATAGTATAAAGCCCTAAAATTCCAACGAATAAGGCCGCAAGAAAAACAGATAATCGCTCCCTCTCAGTTAATCTATCCAACATCAGATTTCGTCCTTTGGAATGACAATATTCATTTTTATCTGGAAACTAACTTTAAATTTGCTGGCAGAACTGATTAGCCTTTTATTTAATACCTGCACGTTCGTGAATTTTTCCGATTTTTCCAAGGCAGATTGGATAATACCGATCTCACTGAATTCATTGACAAATCCATAAATTTGAATTTCATTTTCTTCGAACTTAAACTGATCTAAAAGGAAAGGTAAAGACTCATTGCTTGGAAACTGCTCAGACGCTTCGTTCATCACATCTAAGATACTTTCTTTAGATAAAAACAATCGATAAATTTCAGTTTTCTTTCGTTCTGCTTTCAACTTATCGGCGGCCAGTGCCACTACGTCTTCCTCTTCTCCAATATCTCCACCGATTCCGTTTTTATATTTTTCGATAAGTATTTTGCGATTGGCAGTGATCTTTCGATTATCGAGGATAATTCCGATTACGAACACACCTAACAAAAGAAATAACGAGATAGCTACCAAAATTAAATGAGGTTTAAATGAACTAAACCGAAAACGATTGGTATTGATTCTTTTTGCAAAACCAGTCTTAAGAAAATTAACTTGGTTTCTACTTTCAAAATGAATTCCAGTTCCAATCGCGGTTACGAGTGTTGGGTCTGAGATCCCGATAAAGTCATAACGACTAACAGGAAGATTTAAGCGGAGTTGTAAATGCTCCAATAAACCTTTAAAAAGACTACCACCACCTGACAACAAAATCAATGAAGGTCTTTCTTGCTCATTTAAAGAAAAGATACTGTTTTCTATTTCGTGAATAAGATCTTCAATTTTTGAATGAATGAGTTCTTTGATTTTTTTGAATAATGCAACGGAAATTCCGGAATTTGAAAGAAACTTTTGTTCTACTTCAACATTAGTGTTCAAATCAAAGATGGAAAATGGGATTGATTTTTTGAAAGTATCAGCATCCTGAATGTCGATTTTTAAAATTTTACCAATCTCCTCTGTTATTTCGGCACCGCCCAGATATATCTGTCTGGTATGTCGAAGTTTTCCTTCCTGCAAGATGTTTAAAATTGAGTATTTTCCTCCAATATCCAATTGGAGCACGGACTTTTCATGAATTGTTAGATTATAGTTCTTTGCGACGATAGATGAAATTACAAATGAATCCAAGGAGAGACAAGAAAGTTGTAAATCTCCCTTTGCAAATGGACGTAAGGCACGATTCAACTCTGAATGATGAACATTGAAACAAATAAGCTCGGACACATCCTTTCCGACCTTCCATGTTTTTCCGATAACTTCCAGTTCCTCCATTGGGTAGGGAACCAAGTTTTCCACTTCGAAAGGTAAAACTTCTTGAATCGCTTTTTCAGTCGAAAGTGGGATAGAAAGATCACGAACAAATAAATTATGAATGCCTAAATTAAGTAAAAATCTGTTCTCTTCTGGGAAAAAGGAATGAATGAATCGTACGATATTATATTCATATGGATCCCCTTCATTTTCGTCCAACTGCACAACTGGTAAACTTTCTGTTCTAAGTATTGTTACTTTCCCTAAAACTTTTTTGAATAATACACCTTTGAGTAATGTACTACCATAGTCGATTGCTAAGTATTGGTCAAAAGAAAACATATTAATCTTCCGTATAGTATAACATTTGATTGTTTGTGAGATCAAAGATACCAGTCACTTTTCGAGTCACTTTGTCCTTAATCATACCAACTCCCGTTATCCTATAAACCTCTCCTTTGGTCTTGATCCTTCCACCTGATACTTCAGTTCCTTCACCGGCTAGCTCCTTATAGAGCGTAAGTTCACCTGATGTCTTTATCTGAAACTCCGGTTCATTTTCAAGATCCTTGAGCTCTTTGATATAACCACCCTTTTGTAACTTTAATCTGAGAATCTTGATAGCTGCACGTTTATTCATAAAATCTGAAAGTGACATGAGAACAAAATAAGGGGCGGCGTTAATATTGATTCTATCATCATAGGCATCTCCCGCTGGTAGATATGCCGTTATGTTATTTGAAAGCACATAATCTTTATCGGAACGGAGGGCCTTTTCTTCGTCCGTTAAAAAATCCCTAGAGTTATTTTTGTCAAAATCCTTGGGCTTGAGAGATTCATAAATGGTCGCACGATCAAATCCTTTTACATTTAGAAGTTCTGACAAACTATAAAATGGTGCATTTTTGATCTTACGAGGTGGCTTCAATCTCGAGTAGTAATATTGTTCGGCTCCGCTTCCAGTTTCCGTATGGTTTTCATCAATCCAATCTAAAATAGGGAAAATCATTTCTCGTTTGAGCCCAAATTGAAAAAATAAACGGGACATCATCTCGATGGAACGCTGGTTTGGTTGATCGTCATAAATTTTAACTAGTGAATTTACATTGATTTTTCCATCTTCTGGACTCATCGTATAGTAAATAACTCCTCCTCCTAGAGGAATGGGCGGTGGATCCAAAGCAAGTCCAGATTGATACAGTACCTCTTCAGGAATTTTTTTCAAAGCCCCAACAGCACCCATAAATCCGGCTTTTGCAAGCATATGTGCTCGAAAGCCATCTGCTTGTGTTTTTGCAATTTGGTATTCAGTAGCGGCATCTTGAAAGAACTTGCTTGCTGAAAATAAGGAAGCGGACCCTAGCGCCATGATGAGAACTAGGACCATAAAACCCTTTCGGCTTCGTCTATTTAAAGAGTATAACTGGATGCGCGAGTGATTCATATTTTAAAAAGGCATTCCCAACGAGTGAGACGATTTCAATTCTAACGAGACGTGGTATCTTCTTTGTAGTTCGGGAATTCCAATCTTCAATCCATTTGTCTCCACGTTCAGAATACTTTAATTGAAAACTTTTGACATTTTCAAGGAGGATATGTTCGATTCCACCCTGGGTAGGAAAATTGTCTACCATCTCATCTTCTCTTCGAATCAGATAATACAGATCTGGGCGTTTCGGATTTTCCATTTTTCTGAGGTAAAATGAAACCTCTCTCACAGAAGCACTATCCTCTTCCTCAGCATTGGGATTGGATGAACAAAAAACGATTCGATCATTTCTTTCTCCAGGATTTCCTTCGGATTTCCCTACAAATAACACTCGTCTTTGGTTATCTATAAAGTAAGTTCGCGCAATGCTTAGACGAATATTTTCAATCGCGTATAGAATATCTTTCCGATTTGAACCCTTTTGGGATGCACTCTTTCGAGCGATATTATTCGAAGTATAAAAAACAGTAAATATACCCGTGAATATACTTCCCAACACCATCACAACGATGGAAATTTCTATGAGTGTGAATCCTCTCCTAAGTCGCATCAATATTTTGTGGAACGAAAGGTTTCAACAATATAAGAATTGTTTTTCGCTCCATCCGGATATGTAATTGTTACTTTCACACGAAATACTTTAAGAATTCCACCCGTTTCAAAGGTTTTATTCTTACCTGTTTTTTTCATCAAATCATTTAATCCAACATCTTTATCACCTAACATATCTTTTGGTGCTTTTTTTCTAAGGGCATCGGCATTTGGACCGCCGGCCATTTTTAGTAAATCCATCTCTTCTTCTTTGATTTCGGTGATAAATTCATATCCTGGAAATCCAGGAACGGCTCCCTTGGTAGTATCAGATTGCATAGTCGTAGAAGAATCTACTTGAGCCATTTTGATTTTTGCTAAATGTACTGCATTGGATAATTGAACTGCTTGTTTTTGATACTTCATTCCATCAATTATCATGCTGTAGGTATACGTCATAGCTACTGCAGCCATTACCATGCCTATGGTAACTTCGATCAGAGTAAAACCTCGTCTAACGGGATGCTTTCGGTGGATTGTTTTTTTGATTTTGATCAGCTTGTTCATCTCGTTCATCAAGACCATACGTGATTTTATTTCTATCTGAAAGTTTTTCTTCCAATATGTATTCACCTGGATATACTTTTATCTTTCCAGAATATCGATAAATTTGCATCGTTTTTTTAATTTCAGACTCACTTCCCAAATATAGAAATAAATCTGTAGCCGTGCCTTGTGGCGTAAAAAGAAGCTTTAATTTTCCTTGGTACGTAACCTTCCCGGAAAAGTCTCTCGTCTTAATGATCTTAGAATAAAAAGGTAGTTTAGTCTTCTTCAGTATTGATTGTTCAACCAAACCATCCTCTTCACGTTTTAAAATAAAAAATTGATATTCAGAAGTATCAAAATCATATTTAAAAACCACTGTCTGATTTGTAAGTTGAGCCTTGTCTGCTCCAAACTTAAAAGCTTCTGATAACTTAGCTGAAATATCTTCTGTGGTCGGAACTAATAAGTTTCGTAGGATTCCACCTACAAAGACCATTAAAAACCCGATAACAAGTATGACGATGACGAGTTCGACCAAGGTAAGACCAGATCGAACTCCAACTCGGCTGGCTTTTTGCCTGCCAATCCATCTCATCTATTTTAGAGCGGTAGGATAATCTTCTGTATTCAGAATGTTAAAGTCTTTATTGCGACCTTCGCCACCCTCTTTTTTATCTGCACCAAGTGTTATGATCTGATAGGAATTATTATCATCAAATTTTAGCTGATATGGGGTTCCCCAAGGATCCTTCATCACAGACTTATCTCTAATCAAAGGTTCGTAATCAGCAGCCACTTCATCATCTTCTGGTCTTTCCACTAATGCACGTAACCCTTGTTCTTCAGATGGATATTTTGAGAACTTATCAAAATACTCTCTTAGTTTGATTTCAAGAATACGGCTATCATTTTGTACCTTCAGCTTTGCTTGGCTGTCATTGCCGCTACCAAAATTTTTGAAACCTGCATAAAGAATACCCATGAGTGAACCAATAATCAAAATTACCACTGTTAGTTCTATCAAAGTGAGTCCTTCTCTTTTCTTTCGGTTTGTTCCAATTCTTTTCATACTTTACCCTCTTTCGATTACATATTTTGAATTTCTTGTGTGAGTTTGTACATGGGCGTCATGATCGCCGCCATGATTGTAAATATAATTCCACCCATCACTAAAATCATAATTGGTTCTAGCGATTGGGTCAAAGATTTTATTGCAGTATCCACTTCACTTTCATAAATTTCTGATAATTTGGTCATCATTTCGGGTACTTTATCGGACGCCTCGCCAGCATTTAACATTCCCAGCACCATTTGAGAGAGAATTTGTGAGCCTTGAAGGGAATCGGATAGTTTTCCTCCCTCTTTGATTTTGATGACGGCCGCGCTGATTTCCTCCCGAAAGACTGTATGGTTGACTACGTCTGACACAATGTTGAGAGATGTGATCAATGGGACTCGATTCATAAGGAGGATAGATAAATTTCTCGCAAAGTTGGATACCAACACTTTTTTCAATAACGAACCAACAACAGGTACTCGAAGTAAAAATCGATCCCAGACTTTGATTCCATTGGGAGTGCCTTTCCATTTGGCAAATCCAAGTGATCCTGCAATAATAAATAGAATGATAAACAACCAATAATTTGTTAAAAAATAAGATAAACCAATCACTATACGAGTAATTAGCGGAAGGGTAGCGTTAAACGAAGCAAATAATTGTTCTATCTGTGGTATTACAACAATGAGCAGGAAAACAGATACTGCCAAAGAAAGTGCTCCCATGATCACGGGATAAATCATCGCAACTTGAACTTTGGATTTTAATTCTGCCGATTTTTCTTCGAGCTCCGCCAAACGGTGTAGGGTGTCTTCGTAATTTCCAGTTGATTCTCCGACGGCAATGAGAGATGGATACTGATCTGGAAAAACAGTCGGATGTTTTTTCATAGAATCGGAGAGAGATAAACCTTCCGTAATATCTGCACGCATTTCAATGATTACTTTTTTTAAGTATACATTTTCTACTTGGTCAATAATCGACATCAAACATCTATCAAGAGGAATACCGGCACCTAAAAGAGTCCCAAGCATTTTGGAAAACAACCCGACCTCTTTTCTTGGAATTCTGTATAACAATTTTGACAAAAAAGGAAATAGATCCCTTTCTTCTTTCTCTCGATCTTCGGAGATAGATCTAACATAAAGACCTTTATTTTTTAACTTTGTCCTAGCGGCTTGGACATTGTTTGCATCAACAATACCCTTCTCTTCTTTGCCTTTTTTATTAAATGCAACGTAAGTAAAAAGTGGCATAGATTAGGCGACCCGAATCACTTCTTCTGGAGTAGTAACGCCCTCGATTACTTTATATTTTCCGTAGTCACGTAAAGTAAAAAGACCGTTCTTAAGCGCAACTTCTTTGATCTTGTTTGCATCCGCTCCTTGCAAAACGGACTTTTTAATATCATCATCCATGACGAGTAGTTCGTAAATTCCAGTCCTTCCCTTATAACCAGAATTCAAACAAACCGGGCATCCCTTTCCCCGATATAAGACGCCATTTTTAAGTTCTTTCCTTGCAATTCCGAGGCCAGCTAAATCTTTGTCAGTCGGTTTATACGGTTCTTTACATGCCTTACAGATAACACGCACGAGTCTTTGGGCCATAAATCCAAGTACCGTTGAGGTAATTAGATAAGGTTCAATACCCATATCGACAAGACGTGTCACAGCCGATGCCGCATCGTTGGTGTGAAGTGTTGAAAACACCAAGTGACCTGTTAGTGAAGCTTGTATGGAAATTCTCGCTGTTTCCTCATCACGTATCTCCCCAACCATTACCACATCCGGGTCTTGACGTAAAATGGAGCGAAGTCCGGCAGCAAATGTTAGACCGATTTTTTCACTCATTTGCATTTGAGAGATGCCATCGATTTGGTATTCGACTGGGTCTTCACAGGTGATGATATTTCTTTCCTCGGTATTTATCTCCATTAACGCGGAGTATAATGTGGTAGATTTTCCTGAACCCGTAGGACCTGTTACTAAAATGATTCCATAGGGTTTGTAGATGAGTTCTTTGAAATTTTTTAGAATTTCATCGGTAAAACCCATACTATAAATCGAATACTTTTGATCCGTTTTATTCAAAAGTCGCATAACAATACGTTCGCCAAATTGACATGGAATGATGGAAACCCTCACATCCACATCCTTACCTGCCAACCTGAGCTTGATACGCCCATCCTGCGGGAGACGATTTTCTGCAATATTTAGGTTCGACATGATTTTAATCCGAGTCGAAATTCCAGCTAGATAGGATTTTGGCGGAGACAAAACTTTTTGTAAAATTCCGTCCACACGATACCTGACAATTAAAGTTTTTTCAAATGGTTCAATGTGAATATCTGATGCTCTTTCTGAAACAGCTTGCGAAAGAATCACATTCACCATCTTGATGATAGGCGCCTCATTTGACAAATCCAGAGCATCCGATTCAAATGCATCCGTTAGGTCGCCAAAAGAACCATCCATCTCATCCATGAGTTCTTTTGCTTCAGCCGTTGTTTTATCAAACTGTGCATGAACAATCCGCATAATCTCCTGTTCTGGAGATAAAACGAATTCAATATCGTAGCCGTTGAGAAAGGCCCGGATATCGTCCATTGGGTGAAGGTCCGTTGGATCACTCGTCGCGACTTTGACTCGATCCCCTTCTACCGAAAAAGGAATGATCTTGGATCTCTGTATCAATTTTAAGGGAATTTTTGAATATACAGCTTCGTTAGGCTGAAATTCGATTTTCTCTACGAATTCAAATCTATGTAATTTTGAAAGAGCACGAAGAATCTCGATCTCTGACGCAAGACCTTTTTTTTGTATGATGTGAGTGATGGGAAGATTTGTTTTTTCTTGTTGTTTGGTAATATCATCAAGATCCTTTGGAGTCAGAATTCCATCTTCCAAAAGGATCTGCCCTAAGCTCTTTCTCATCTTAGTCTCTTTTCTCTCTCTTCCGACATTCTTTCTTGTTCATTCTTTTTCTGGATCGTCATACGATCAGACTTTTCTCTGTCTTCTAGAATATGTGGTGTCAAAAAAACCATCAAGTTGGTTTTTCTTAACTGATTTGTAGTACGTCGAAATAAATTTCCAATGAGCGGAATCTCACCTAACAGAGGTATTTTTTGAACCTTTTTCTGTTTGTCGTTGGAAAGTAACCCACCAATCACAATCGTCTGTACATTGTCCACAACAATGGTTGTTTTGATATCACGTTTGTTAAATGTTGGGTTTCCACCTGTGGCTTCGGAAGAAATTCCTGCAACGTTTTTGATCTCTTGATAGAGGTCCAAGGTAATGCGATTGTTTTTATTAATGTGCGGAGTAAATTTGAGTTTAATCCCTGTTGGTCGGTATTCAAAGTTGGCAACCGTTACCGCATTGTCCCCACCGAGTCCTGCATTTCTATTTTGAGTTCGGACAGGTACGTCTTGCCCAACGTTGATCTCTGCTTCTTGGTTATCCAAAGTGAGTATTTGGGGTGCTGATAGAACATTAAAATTTTCATTGGTTGAATTTGCATTTAGGATACCAATGATCTGCTCTCCACCCCGTTGAATGAAACCCAAGGAAAAACCAGAAAGGGTGTTTACGTTGGTTGGACGTCCGTTTTTATCCAATACCCCACCTTGAGCGGCGAGCCCTGTATTGTACTGCCCATACGCAAGTTGTTGGTATCGCCAATCAATACCAAAGTCGTTTAAATCTGTTGAGGTAAGTTCAACAATTAAAACTTCCAATAATACTTGTTTTCTGGCAGAATCTAAAACTTTGATGATCTTTTTAATCTCTTCCCATTCACCGGGAAGTGCGGTAACAATTAGAGAGTTTGACTCCTTATGTGCAACAGCTTTGATTTTTTCCTGCTTTCCTCCAGGCCTTTGCGCTGGTGGTGGCTGTTGGACAACGGGAGCAACCTTTCCCTCTGACCCCGGTTCCGTTCCGGAGACAGGTGCGACTGGTAGTTCCGGCATATCTAATTTTACTAATATTGCTGCCAATTTTTCAGCTTCGTTGTATTCCAAGGTGTAGATATGTATGTCACCTGCAGACGAAATGGCTCCAGGTCCTTCTAACTTGACATCCAAATTATCAATTAACTTCAATAACTTGTTGATATCGGCAGTTGAACCAGATAACAAAAGAGTGTTTTGATTTTTCGGAATGATGATATCGGTATCTGGCGAAGTGACCCGTTTTAAAATGGGTTCGAGCTCATTGGCGTTTGCAAATTCAAGGGGAACAATCTGAGTGATTGTTTTATTCAAACCAATATCATTTTCGGATATCAAATCTTTACCGATGCGAACTAACGGGGATTTAGCTAAAGCATCTTTAATCTTTACAACCTTTATTAGGTCATTTTCCTCAATAAGTCCGAAGCCTTGAGATTCTAAGACTGACTTCATAAAAGAAAAGGCATCATCTACTTTGATGCGTCGTTGTGAAATAATTGTAACCTTTTTTCCTTTTACAGAGTCATCGATGAGAATATTTCGTTTGATGATCGCGCTCATTCCCATCAAAAAATCTTTTAATTCTGTATCTCTCCAATCAGCGGTAAAGGTAGATGCTTCCGAACCTTGCAGTGATTTTGATTTTGGTTTGGTCTTCTCCTCAGAAAAAGAAGGTGTCACAAGCAAATAGAATGCGACAAAGATTGCAGCTAGAGCAATGATTCGATTCATTTTAATTTCGGATAATAAATTCATAGGTGATAATCTTGCCTTGTCTTTCTAAATCTACTGCTATTTTCGGTGCTTGTTTCACCGAAGACCAAATTTCCAACATCTTTTCTGTATCGTTTAGCGGCATCCCATTCACCCTTCGAATGATGTCACCGCTCCTAGCTCCCAGTGCATAAAAAACATGATCTTTTGCCACTTGATACAGTTTATAACCCTCAATTTTTCCCTCAACCAAATGAGGTCCAAATCTTGCATTTTTATAGATCGTATTCGGATCTTTCAATTTACGATTGAGATCTTCCCTGGAAAGGACTTTTTGCACAGTCTGAGAAGAAGCGAGCGCCGCTGGTAGACCCTCTTCCCCTTTCGGTCGAAGGCGTTCCTTCGCTTGTGCTGGAGTTTCGCCAATATTCACTCTTAGACTGAGGCCACCTTTCTTAAGAACAACATAATGCGGTTCGATGTCTTGGATCTTATATCCACCCACCATTTCTCCAATGGCAAACTCTTCAGAATCGTTAGCCGCTTTTTCTCGGATTGTTACTCGAGCAAAAGACCAATGTCCACTCAAGGTTCCTGTGATAAACATTTGGTCTGCATCACCATTGTCTGCGGCAAGCTCTGGATCTAAATCCACTCCGTCAGCACCTTTGGCACTTGCAACGGTAGGATCATGGAATATGCCCCGAATTAAATTTCCTGTAACGATGTCTTCGTAAGTAGTCACTGCGAGGACTACCTCTTGTTTTGCAAGCTTTGGACGCGGTTGAGAAGAAGTAGCCCCACCTGTCTCCGTGCTAAAAAAGAATAAAAGGATCAAACGAGATAGATAAGCGAGAGAAAAAGAAAACAGGACTACAGGAGGTATGAGCGTGACGAATTTATTGTTTTGAATGCGATTTAGAATAGAATTCATCAGACCTGTCCCTTAAAGGAACATCTCCTAATTAAATCCCTGCGAATTCCGACTTTGGTAGTTTTGTTACAAACTTTTCGGTGATGTTCAATGCAGTTTCTGGATTCATTAGTTTTCCGTTGAGAAACACTTCAAAGTGAAGGTGCGCACCAGTAGCAGTACCTGTTCTTCCAACTGCCGCTATCACACGTCCCATCTTTACGGTTTCTCCCACCTCAACTAAAATCTGTGAACAATGGGCGTAAACTGTTTTATATCCATTTTTATGCTGGATAATGACCGAATTGCCATATCCTCCATTCCTGCCAGTAAAAATAACTTCACCCTCTGCGGCAGAAACGACGGGTGTCCCTACTTTCGCCGCCAAATCAAGGCCAGTATGATACACTCGATTGTACTTATTGAAAGGGTCGACACGTCTTCCAAATCGAGAAGTAATCCGACTTTGAGGTACGGGTAGGATGAACATCTTCTTTTTAATGACCCTGGAAGATGAAGCATTTTTGATTTGAACTGGGATTTCTAAAACCTGTCCCAATTTTAAACTGTTCGATGTAAGTGAATTGTGTTTTTTTAATTTCGCAATGTCTGTAGCAAAGGATTTTGCGATCTTTGTGAGAGTGTCTTTCTTTTGAACTGTATACTTTTTGAGTATAACACCTGATTCGTGAATGACTACGTTACTGACAACTGGCGAAATATCTAGATATTTTGGCAAATCAAGTGAAGCTACTTGTGCATCTTCTTCGTCACCTTGAGTATTTACGCCTTGAGAAAATAGCTTTTGGATCTCTGAGTCTTGACTTCCAAAAATTTTAAAGACTTGTCCAGAACTAGAAACGACTGTTTTTTCAATGTCTTCGTTGAAACGAGCAAAAGGATTGGCAAAAAGCTCCACATGAAATGCAAAGAAGAATAGAATGACCAGATATTTCATCGTTCCCACTTTCTGATTATCGGAAGACGAAATCCTATATCTTGAACATTGCAGTAAGAAAGTCACCGCATCAATGAAACGAAACAATAGAAACATCCCAAACCTAACTTATTTTTTTGTTTTTTTGTTTTTCGGATCCGCAAGAATGAATTTAGATTCCACCCAGGCATTCACATCCTCAAACTCATATTTCTTTTTTTTCACATCTTCGTTGATCAGATACGCTGCTAGTTTTCCCGTCGAATTTTCTCGGGACTCATTTGCAGGATATACCTTAATCTTCAATAAAGAGGGTGTTGATTCTACATACAACCGAACAAGTGTTCCTTTTTTCATTATGTCGTCAGGAGATATCTTTAAATCATCCTTCAAACTATACACTTTTTCATCATAATACGCGTTGATTTCGCGCATTCTCTCCTTATCGATCAGCCTCTGCGAACACTGAGAAATGAGTATGAAAAACAAAAAGGTATAAAAGCGAAACAACCTACCACCCAAACGAAGTCTATGAAAAGAGAACATAATCGACGTAAAAAGAAAAGCTTATTTTTTTTTTGGAACCAAAACCCTATCATTTTTGCCTTATTTGCTGAGTGCAAAGAATGTTCCCAAATTTATCAGAAACCCTAAGCCTTTCGAGAGAAGGACAACAATCCATTCTGATCCGAGTCGAGGTAGCAATTAGAAAAGGATTGCCTGTTTTCCAAATCCTTGGTCTTGCTTCTCCCATTACGAAGGAATCCAAAGATCGAATCCGCATTGCGCTGGAGAGTTCCGGCTTTGTTTTCCCCTTCGATGCAATCATTGTCAATTTACAGCCCTCGCATAAAACGAAAGGAACCTCTTTTTTTGATCTTGCTATCTGTATGGGTATATTGAAGGCAACGGGTCAATGGGAACCCTCTTCCAACACGGAGTTGGTTGCACTTGGTGCGCTTTCTTTATCAGGGGAAATCCATGGTTCAAAAGAACTTTTGGATTTAATTCGAGCCTATCCAAAGAGTCACGGCACGACCTTCCTTGTGCCGGAAGAGATCCGAAATGAGACCCTACCCACGGGATCCTATATCTTCATACGTCATTTGAGTGACCTGCACTCAAACAATCGAAGTCCAGTATCCATTCAACTGGAAGTCCCCAAACCAAAGGAAAGTGAGGAATGTTGGGAGGAGATGCTTTTGACTTATGATCAAATGAAAGGATTCCAAGCTATCTGTTACGCGATCTTGGGCGGGCACCACACCTTAATTATTGGAAACCCAGGAACAGGAAAAACACTTCTTGCACGGATGGCATCTGCAATTCAGCCTCAGTGGTCAATTGCGGAATTGAACGAAAGCGAAACTCCCTTTCATCTATTTGATAATGATGGAAAGTTAAAAGCTCGCCCCTTTCGTTCGCCTCACCATACCTCTACAGAACAGGCGCTAGTAGGTGGAGGAAGTCCCTTGGTTTTGGGTGAGGTGAGCCTTGCAAATGGAGGAATCCTATTTTTAGATGAACTTACTGAGTTTAAGGATAGAGCTTTAGAATCATTAAGAGAACCTTTAGAAGAAGGAAAGATATATCTTTCCAGAGTCTATCATAGAGAAACTTTGCCAGCAAATTTCCTATTGATTGCGGCGATGAACCCCTGCCCTTGCGGCAATTACAATGGAATGCGGAACTGCCATTGTAGCAAAAAACAAATGAAAGATTATTTAAAAAAACTCAGTGGACCTTTGATTGATAGAATTCCAATCCATGTTCAATTATTCCAAAAAATGGAAGCTCGTACGGTAAAAGTCAAAAGAAGTGATATATTGGAGAGATTAGAAAAAGCGAGAATTTTTAAAGAAAATAGCCTTGGTATAGAAAATCAAAAATTTTTAAACAGAGACATCCTAAGTGAACATCTTCCGGTACAAGAGTTAGGATATTTATCCCACAGACAGATATCGAATATTATGCGACTAGCAAGAACAATAGCGGATTTTAATTTATCCCCTACCATATCTAAACCAAATTTGCTTGAAGCATACGAATTTGTACAGAATTCGCTTTTCTTTGAGGATATCAAATGATCTTACTTTGAAATAAAATGCGAAATTTCCATTGCAATTTTATTGATCGCATAATCCATATATGCTGGATCATCTATCTTCTTCTTGTAATTTGTAAATTTCTTTTGAATGCTCGCAGACATTCCTCTTTTTCGGAGAAGAACAGGGTCTGGACCGAATTCTTCGGTTTCAGCTAAATTTCCTAAAACACTGAATTGTCTCATGAGTTACTTCCTTGTAACGATACACTCTCATCCTTGAGAGCTCTCCCATCTTTGGGGATACTGAAGACATCGGACACATAGAAAAATCCCTTGATGAAGTATTTTAAAAGAGATGAGAATAAAAGTGCACTTCCCTTTTTTCATTTATATGGGCCAATGAAAAGGAAACTGTTAGGTGAACAAGTGCGGGATGCTTTTTAATCAAATAATAATAGAGCTTCTTCATTCTTTTCTTTTTTGTCTCATTAAAAACGCAAAGTGGATGGAAATGAAGTGAGTTGGACCAATTTTTGACTTCTGTACAATACAGGACTTCTTCGGAAATGCTAATTATGTCAATTTCGCCGTTGCGGTTCCTGAAGTTAGTAAATAGGATCGTATGACCTGATTTTTGCAAATGCAAGGCCGCGATTTGTTCGCCAACGTAACCGACATCTGTAGTTTTCATCCGGAATTCTAATAAACTTGGGAAAACGGGACTGCCTTTTGAATGTAGGTATTTAAATCTCGCATCAAATCCACAAATTCGAGTACCTTCATACGGTTGCCATTTGTGTCTTTTGTAATCCGTATGATCGGTCGTAGTGGCTTATCCTTGTTGGAATCGATCACCATACCAATTCGATTGTCACTCAGAGCAACACCGGACCCAATCGGAAACATAGAAAACTTATTCAAAAATAGACGCACCATTTTCAGATCATATCGATTTACGTTTTCACTAATCATGATTTTCATAGCATCATACGGTAACATCGCTTGTCTATGCGGCCTAGGCATTATCATCGCGATAAATTGATCAGCTAACATAAATACTTTGGTCAACTCTTCTATTTGATTTGCCAAAATTTTTTGTGGATATCCGGTTCCATCCAGTGCTTCATGGTGTTGCAAAGAAACGATTGCAAGGGAATTTTTTAATTTAAGCTTTTGGGTTAGGATTTGATAACCAGTAACGGGATGTCTTTTGATGGTTTTTAGATCAAGTTCGCTAAGCGCACCTTTTTTCTCCGAAACTTCCTCTGGAACTGTAACCATTCCTATGTCTGCAAATAAAGATGCTAATGCGAGATCAATAAGCTTCGGTCGTGAAAAGTCTAAAAAGTTTCCAATGTGAACAGCAAGAAAGGTGGTAAAACAAACATGTGTATAAAGATAATATCCAGAATGAGAGTGAGCTAATAAAACGATCGGTAATTGAGGATTTCCTTTTACATGATCTGCGATTCGTTCGGCGATCTCTCTAAACTCTCGAATTTCTGTATATCGACCTTCAGAAGCAGATCGATATGTTTTTTGCACCAATTCAAAGGCATCTTTAAAGACTGCACTAAATTCAACTTTGCTTGAATTTGCTTTTTCAAGAATGTACTTACATCTTGAAGAGTATTCATCATCCTGAAATAAAGGTAGGTTGGTATCGAAGAATCCCATACCGCTCCCACCCGAGCCCTTTTCCTCTTCAATGCCTAATATAATATCGCCATCTGTTAATACGAATGAAATGCCAAACTGTTTCAGACGATCCAAATCTTGTTGTGTGATCGGTTGCTTCGATCCAACAAGAACCGTGTCTTTGTCCAGATAAACGGACTTAGAAAATTTAGAGCCAGGTACCAGCTCATAAACAGGAATTTTTCGCATAGCCATTGGAATCCTATTCCAGATAGCGCCTACGATCAATTGTTTTTCTTTTCTTGAGTAGAAAGAAGATAACGAAAGATAATTGCAACGGAATCGTACATCTCTTTTGGAATTTCAGATCCTATGGGAAGGCGAACAAGGGAATCTACCAATGCTTTATCCGACACGATTTCGACACGATTTTGCAATGCCTGGTTGATCATTTGTTTTGCAAAGAAACCCTCTCCCGAGGCAACAATCTTAGGTGCCTTCGAAATGTTTGGAGAGTAACTTAACGCAACCGCTTTTTGCTTCAAACAAGAATTCCCCGACGTAAGTCAGACAAATTCGACAATTCCGAATTCATTTTTTCAACGGAGATTCGTACGTTCCCGAGCATACTCAATTGCCTGGTCAGATCTTCTTTGTCAGCTCGTATCAAACGGTAATACGAATCTTTTTGGATTTGGAATTGGAGAACGGCTGTGGGTTGCGGGATTAGTTTGTATTCAAAATAAATCCAAATTTTTCCAGTTTTTTCCGATTCGAATAACAGACAAAGTGAATGAGTATCTTCTTTTTCAACATAGTGCCCTGTTAATTTCCCATCCGATTTCTCATCTTGCCAATCCAGTTGTTCTGAAGACCAAGGGATTTCCGGAAATAAAAAATTCCAATGAGCTTTGTTTTGACCTGTATCCGAAGATCGATTTTGAAAGAAATCTAGCCAGGGAGTCGTTTTTTCTTCGGAAAAGAATGAGGATTTGATTTCGGGAAAATCTACTTTAATTACCTTATCATCACTCGGTTTATTTACCTGCGAAAAAACAGGTGAAGAAATGATTTGTTTGGGTATTGATTTGTATGATGGATTACTTTCATTTTTCCTATCAATATTGAAGGAGAGAACTTCTTTACGAATAAAATTTAAAAGTAGTGGTTCAAATAGATTCACCATATGGAAAGAGACTCTCCTCTTTTTCCTTTCGGAGAAACTTCAGAAAACTCAACCTATGAATGGGAGAAATTCCTAGCCTTTCGATTTGATTTCGATGGAATTCAGTGCCATAACCCTTATGTTGTGAAAAACCATAGCCAGGATACTTCCGATCCAGCTTTTCCATATAGGCATCACGATATGTTTTCGCGAGAACGGAAGCCGCAGAAATGCTAGGAGCCAAATCATCACCCTTTGTAAGTGAAAAATAACCAGCGATCGACTTGGAAATATGAATCTTGTAATTTCCATCAATAAACAAAAAGGGCAGATCTCCTTGCGTGGAATTAATGCCACGGTTGATCCCATAAAAGATGGCTTGGTTAATGTTGAACTTGTCAATAAATTTCGCCGAAACAAAAACCACTTTCCAATAGGATGCATAACGTTTCACTTCACTTGCAAAAAAATCTCGTTTATCGACGGTTAGTTTTTTTGAATCACGCAGTCCTTCCAGGATTTCTCCATTCTGAATCTGCTTGAGAGTGTTTTTGGAAAATCCGACAATCCCAATTGAGACTGGGCCTGCGAGTGCTCCTCGCCCTGCCTCGTCAAATGAGAGTGAGTTTTGGGAAGGTGGTAAATCGAACTCCGGAAAGTATGGCCTTTTCGGAGTTTTGTCGAATGTTTGGGTAGGGTTTATGCCGGTTCGGCTGAAGGAGCAACGGCCGCAGCTGCTTTTTTGGAGGCATCGTCTTGGCGTTTTTTGTCTTTTGCAACAATCGCCTGCCCACCTTTTCTTTCTTTGATACGACCTGCTTTCCCTTTCTTTTCACGAAGATAAAAAAGTTTTGCACGTCTAACACTACCCTTACGAACGAGCTCAATTTTTGCAATACGTGGGCTGTGTAGAGGAAAGATCCTCTCAACGCCGATATCATAAGAAATGCGACGAACCGTAAAAGTTTTGCTATGTGATTTGTTTGCAATCGAAATTACAATCCCTTCATAGACCTGAATCCGTTCTTTACCAGACTCGACGATTTTATAGTGAACCTTGACAGTATCACCAATTTCAAAATTTAATTCGTTCTTTGGCTCGTTTTCGAGTGCCTTTTCTAAAATGTGATTCATGGCTTCCTCTAAGGATGATTTCTTGTTTTGCGGTTCTTCTGCCGCCATTTACGAATCTCTTCGTGATTGCCATTCACTAGGATTTCCGGAACAGTCCAACCCATAAATTCAAAAGGTTTGGTGTACTGCGGGTATTCCAGCTCCTCTTCTTCGTTGTGTGACTCTTCCAAAAGGCTTTCTTCTTTCCCAAGAAATCCTGGGACTAGCCTTGAAATACAGTCAGCAACAACAAGCGAAGCCAAATCACCCGATGAAATTACATAATTTCCAATGGCCACTTCCCTGTCAATCAGATACTCACTTACTCTGTGATCGATTCCTTCATAGTATCCTGAAATCAGTGTCAGAGAACGAGTTTGGGAATAGAGCTCTCTTGCAAGATCCTGGTCAAAGAGCTCCCCTGAGGGACTAGGTAAGACAACAATTCCCTTATGTTCTCCCAATGATTCAAGGGCACGGTAAACAGGACCAACCTGAATCAGCATACCTGGTCCTCCGCCGTAGATGGTATCATCCACTTTATTATGTTTGTTAGCGGCGAAGTCCCTTAAGTGCACCGTATGCACTTCGATTACTTTGTTGTTTTTGGCCTTACCAGGAATTCCGGAAGAAAAGTAACTTTCAATCTTTTCAGGAAAGAGTGTAATGAAATTAAACCTCAAACCACAGCTCCCAAGAGATAACTTCGATTTGTTTTAAAGAGAGATCCCAATCTCCAACATATAGATTTAAAAAGGGTACTAAGATTTCTTTTGGCTCCATGTCATTGATTTTGGTGACGAATCGCAAAATGGGATGCGCAGGATTGTCTATAACTTCCGCAATGAAGTAACCGAGGTCCTCGCCACTTAATTTTTTAACGGCTGAAAGTCCAATGAGGTCGATCACATAGATTTCTGACGCAGTGGCCTTAGGAAGTAAATCCTTTGGAATTAAAATGGGAGCGTTTCGAAGTAAAACAACCGCTTCTGGAGTGTCATACCCCTCGACTTTTGCCAAAAGGTGGTTCCCATTTTTAGATAAAGAAATAATCTTCACTTTTTTATTTGCCCCACTCTGAAGAGGGACATCTATCATGAGTGGTAGCTTAAGTTGAGAGAGAGCGTCACCGCTTGTATTGATTTTGATCGAACCTTTGATACCATGGGTAGCCCCGAAGGTACCCACCTGGATCATGAGTGGATCAGTCGACAATTTCGAGTGTGTAGTTCTTACCTTGTTTTGTGCCAGCGGCCTGTAGAACCGTGCGGAGGGATTTTGCAATGCGTCCGTTTTTACCGATGACTTTTCCTAGATCTTTTTGAGCCACCCGGAGTTCAATCACAGACTCTTCTTCACCAGGAATCTGCGTGACCGACACTTGGTCTGGTTGGTCTACAAGAGAGTGAACGATATACTTGACGAGTGATTCCATAACTTCGGAATTAACCTTTGTATTTTGCCCAGATCCCATCTTTTTTTAGAAGGGCTAGAACAGTATCTGTAGGCTGTGCACCTTTCTTTAACCAAGAAAGCGCTTTTTCTTCGTTAAAAATAGACTTCTGAGTGGAAACATGTGCGCTCGGATGGAAATGACCCACTGCCTCAATAAAACGACCGTCACGTGGTGAACGGATGTCGGCGGCAACGATTCTATAATGTGGATCTGCTTTTGTTCCAGTTCTTTGTAATCTTAACTTAACCAAGAAAAAATACCTCTTTTGCTACAAGATTTAGAAACCTACCCTCTCTGTCAAGAGGGAGTTCCTAGCTCTTTGCCAATTCCTTTAATTTTTTGCCCTGTTCGTTTGGATTGCCTGTTTTATAGAGTCCAGAGCCTACGACACACAAGTCAACACCGAGGGAGGAAAGCTGTTTGATGTTCGACTCATTCACTCCTCCATCAACCTCTAACTCGATCCCAAAATCTTTTGTCATTTTGCGGATTCTTTCTATTTTTTCGAAACCTGATTTAATGAAGCTCTGTCCATAAAATCCTGGATCAACTGTCATTAGCAAAACCAGATCCAGATAAGGCAAGAGCGTAGAGATGGCCTCCGGTGGTGTTTGTGGGTTGAGTGAAACACCCACTTTGCTACCTGATTTACGGATTTCTTCAGCCAATCGGACGGCAAAGTTTGTCGTTTCAATATGAAATGTGATACAGTAAGGTTTGAAGGCAAAGTATTTGCTCACATGGTCTTCAGGCTTTGAAACCATTAGATGGACATCCAAAGGGATTTTCGTGAGCTCACTGACTTCCTTGGTAAAGGCTTCACCAAAAGATATTTGTGGGACAAAATTCCCATCCATCACATCCATATGGATGTAATCAATTGACTCTTGACTATAATTTGGAAGTTCTTTGGTTAAATTGGTTAATTTAGCTGCAAGAATCGATGCGGATATTTTCATATTTAATATTTACCTTGGAATTTCCAAACTTTTGCTTCGCCGGTTTTTGCTCCAATAAGTGAAAGCGTTACATTTTCACCACGGAAAAACATAAGATTTAACTGTTCGTCTTCCTTAAGGATCTGGGAAGTCAGAATTTCTTTTTTGATTTCTGACCCCGACAAAGGATCCTTGTATTGTAGAACTGCTGAATAGCTATCATCATCATCGATTGTATAGCTAACAGACTCATATGCGTACTTTAATTTTTCTTCTGCTTTGTGTAAGAAAGCAGTCAGCGTTGCCCCAGTCGCAGAGAGACTAGCAGTAGCAACCAGACCTGATCCTTCTCTCGTTTCTGATTTTTTAATCTCAGTTAAGCGATAAGGAATTTTCTTTCTTTGTAAAATATCAATCGCAAAAGGAACCGGTATACCGACTAAATCTTTATCCAAAGTGCGATTGTTATCTAAGAGGCTCGCTTTTTTTTCAGAGGTACCTTCTGTAACTAGTAGATAAATCTTTTCACCAGAGTGTGTTTCTTTACCTGCATGTGGGATTTGGTCTATCACTGTATCGACTGGTTCATCGCCAACAGAGGGAACGTATGTGATGCCGGCAATTTGAATTGGAACGTAAACGTCACCCGCCAATACTTTTTCCAATACAGCACGAGCACGCTTTAGATCTTGTCCCTTTAGATCAGGAATCGTTACGCGATCAAATCCAATATTGACTGTTAAGTATATTTTAGAACCGGCTTCAACTTCTTTGCCAGCTGAAATGGATTGAGCCAAAACCAAACCATCCGTTTTTTCGGGGATGCGCATAGTTTCTAATCGAACCTTTAACTGTAATCTTTGTAATTCGTTATGAACCTCGATGTAGTTCTTACCAATTACGGATGGCATAGTAATTTTTTGTTCATCCTTGGTTCGAACAACAACAACGAGGAATGCGGCTACAAAAAAAAGTAGAAGTCCCAAACTTAGGAATAAAACATAACCACTATAAGGTAAAATTTTGAGAAATTTCTCTTTCACAAAAAGGTTTCATCGGGCAAGGCCCGTGCTCCATTAAAAAAATCAAATCCGGTCATCGGGTTTTTGCCTTCAGGCTGAACTTGTTCTATACCTAGCAGATTTCCGTCGCCACAGACACAGAAAAGTCTTTTTTTCTCACCTAAAAAAAAGCTTCCAACCTTTGCGTTCGATTTCACTTCATTGGTTTCAAAAAAAGATTTCAAAAGAATGACTCGTTTTCCCCGAAAGGTCGTAAAGGCAAACGGATCAGGATACAAAGCCCGAATCTGATTGTGAATCGCAAAGGCAGACTTAGACCACTCGATTGGTCGATCGGCGGCAGTGATCTTTTTGCAATGCGTCGCTAAGGAATGATTTTGCGGGATTCTCTTTAATGTTGCATCAGGCAATGCTTTGATGATCGAAATGATAGAATCACCGCCCTTTTCCGTCATTTCACTTAATAAGGATTCTGTCGTATCAGCAATGCTTGTTTCCCAAGATTCTGAATGAATGATGTCTCCCGAGTCCACTTCTTTTGCAAGATATTGAACTGTATAACCCGTGATAGACTCTCCACTTAACAAAAAAGACTGAACCGGAGAAGCTCCTCTATACTTTGGAAGCAAACTTCCGTGAAGATTGATGCTTTCGAATTTTGGGTGAGAGAACACCAATTCAGGAATAATGGAACCGTATGCGAAAACTACGTACAATTCAGAGGGATATGAAATAATTTGATTTTGAATTAGAGTATCCAATCGAAGTCTTTCTGATTGGAGTACAGGAATCCCATGTTGTAATGCAGTGGCTTTAACGGGAGTTGGTTTTAATTCTTTTTTCCTTCCTACAGGTTTGTCAATGTTTGTAACAACAAAATCAACTTTGATCCCAGCCTCAATGATTCTTTCCAATAACTTTGCCGAAAAATGAGGGGAACCAAAATAACCTATCGATACTGCCATAGAATTAAATTAAAATCTTTATGAATTTTGGCAAGGTTGTTTCACACCATTTCTATCGGATCCAAATCATACTCCACATAACATCGTAAACTAGGTTTCTGAGATCCTTTTAAATTTTTAAGTAAATCACGTAAGGTCTGTATCTTTGAAGATTTTAGTAGGATGTGGTATCGATAGTTATTATCGATTTTGTAAAAAGGACATGGAGATGGACCAAGAATTTGAATTTCGGATGATTCGCCGATCAATCGATTTAACGCCTCGTGGTAATCTAAAGCAGTTCTGTTGCTTTCATTTTCATCTGTAGAACGAAATACAAGTCTTGCAAGACGCGAAAATGGTGGGTATCTGAGAGATCTCCTAAATTCAATTTCCCATAGAAAAAATTTATGATAATCCTGTTTGAGAGCGAGTTGGATCACAGGATGCTGGGGGTCACTGGATTGGATATAGACTTCACCAGGAATTTCGCCTCGACCTGCCCGACCTGCAACTTGTGAAATCAAAGCGAATGTTCTTTCTGAACTTCTAAAATCGGGAATTCCCAATCCATGATTTGCATTTAATATCCCTACCAAGGTAACATTCGGATAGTCTAGCCCTTTTGCGACCATTTGTGTTCCCGTTAGTATATCGAGATTTTTAGTTTCGAGTCGATTTAAGACTTCTGCTACAATCTCTTTGTTTTTAGTCGAATCTTGATCAAGTCGCTCCACTCTAGCTTTAGGGAAAAGCGAAAGAAGGTTCTCTTCCAACTTTTGTGTTCCTGCGCCAACAAACTCTAGTTCATCTCCATAGTCCTTGTTAATTTTAATCATCGATTCTTTGAAGCCACAAATATGGCATCGGGCATATCCATCTTTATGATAGCAGAGAGTTGACGAACATTTTGGACACGAGATAAATTCCTTACCTATTTTTGAATATATAAGTGGGCTATATCCTCTGCGATTGAGTAAGATAAGTGATTGTTCGCCCTTTTTTAATCTGTCTTGTATTCGAAATTGCAAATCGCCCGAGATAAGCTTTTTGTCTTCTATAGATTGGTTGACTTCAATTTTTGCTAATGTTGCATTTGGATTGGCGCGTTTCGTCAATTTGTGTAAACCGATTTTGCCTTGCAAAGCATGATGATAAATTTCTAAAGTTGGAGTCGCGCTACCAAGTAATAATTTACCGTCGGTTTTTTGTAACCTTTGGATTGCAATTTGCCTTACATGGTATCTTGGGTTTGAGTTTTCTTTATATGACCCATCATGTTCTTCATCAATAATCACTAATTGTAAATTTTTAAACGGTGCAAAGATGGCGGATCTTGTGCCTATGACGATCCTTTTGTTGCCAGAAAGTATATCGCTGTAGTTTTGAAATTTTTCCTTCGTTTTGAGATAGGAATGAATGACTGCGATTTGATCAGGGAAAATAGTTTCAATTCGTTTGATAGTAGGATATGTTAAACTGATTTCAGGGACGAGCAGTAAGATCTCACCATCACTTTTTTCTAAAATATGTTTCATCAGATGAAGATAAACTTCTGTTTTTCCACTACCCGTGATTCCATATAATAAATGGATATTCTCCTTTATGCTTGAAGAAATAATACGATTAACTACCGATTGTTGCTCTGAATTGAGGGAAAAAAGTAAATCATTACGAACAAGGTAGGGAATTTGTTTCGATGTTTTTTTCTTCTTTCCTTTCGGAACCATTTTAAATAATGCTTCACCCAATGAACATAGGTAATGATCAGACATCCAAAAGCTTAGTTGGAGCTGTTCTTCCGTAACGACAGGCTCATCATCAATGATACGGTCAATGCGAACGGTTTTATAATTTGGTTCATTGAAATGGCTTCCAATTACTACACCTTCAACCGACTTCCCGTTCAAAGTTGCGTTTACACGGACACCATTAGAAATAGAAGTCACTCCATCAGGAAACTGATAAGTTAAAGCATTTTGACTCCAACTTACGTTCAAAGCAACTTCAGCATACTGTATCATTCAATTTTATTAGAAATAATTTTATTTAACTCGATGAGAAGTTCTTTAAATGAAGTTTCCAAACTTTGTTTTTCCTCGGCGTAATGAAAAAGAGTTTTTTCCTCCCCAGTTTGTTTTGACTTTTCATCCAAAAATACGAGAGCTTCAGGTGAACGTAATGTCATCACTGGAATCTTTTTCTGATTGAGAGTCCAATAGTCAACCTTACCAATCATCTGTTTTGCAACTTCTGCACCGTACACATGTTTAGCTGATGAACCCAAAAGGATGATTCCTTGTAAATCAAAATCACGAACGTTCTCTTCTACGAATACTTTACATGTCTCAATTCTTTGTTTCCAATCTTCTTCTTTGGAATTACTCGTATTAAAATTACACGCTGGGTATTCTTGATAAAATAGTTCTTCTGATGAAAAATGAAATGTTTTTTGAATTAGGTCATTCCAAACTTTTACGGTTGCCTCATCTTTAAAAACTTGTTTGGGATTTTTTTTAACAAAGGGCTTTTCCTTCGTCGAAGTAGCGCCAGAATAATGCAAAACTAAGATGGGATATCTTCCTGGATAAAAGAAATTTTTGATGCCCATTGTTTTATTTGCGCATAAGTTACATGGAAAATTGATTAGTTCCCGATTCGATCTCTGTTTTTCTTGGTTTTCTTTTAGTTTCTGTTCCTTAGTTTTTTTTGTGAGTGGTTTCCAAACAAATTTTGTATCGTGCGGATCTGGTTCAGTGCGTAGAGCAAATATTGGGAAACTATTTGCTTTAATTAAGAATTTTGCCTCATCAAATATCTCAATTAATTTTGAAAAGATTTCCTTTTGATTGCTCATAGTTTAACCTTCATTGATAGAATCTAACTGAATATTGAGAGCTTTGATCTTTCTATGTAAATGGGTTCTTTCTATGCCCAAAATTTTGGAAGCTCGACTTACATTGCCCTCGAAGTGCTGTAGAGTGCGCATTATATACTGTCTCTCAAATTCATCTTTAGCATGTTTTAAATCGCCTCTTTCTGCCATTTCATTTGCTTTTTTAAAACCCAATAATGAATCCTTAACGTCTTTTCCACGAATCACATCACCAGGGACCAAAATAGTCAATCTTTCCAATATGTTTCTAAGTTCACGAATGTTACCTGGCCAAAAGTGATTGGAAAGTAAATCAAGAGCATCTCTTTCAATTGTTTTAAAGTTGAGATCATTATCTTTAATCGACTTTTTAAGATAATGTTCCACGAGTATCGGAATATCTTGTCTTCTATCCCTTAGTGGCGGAAGTTCGATAGGTATGACATTTAGACGATAATAAAGATCCTCCCTAAATTTACCTTCTTTGATTGCATCCTCCACACTGATATTTGTTGCAGCGATTACTCGGACATCTACACTTATCGTTTCATTTCCGCCTATACGTTCAAACCTCTGTTCTTGCAATACACGAAGAACTTTCGCCTGAGTAGACAGTGACATATCACAGATTTCGTCAAGAAACAATGTTCCATTATGTGCTTGTTCAAACTTTCCTATTTTTCGATCCGAGGCACCTGTAAAAGATCCTTTCTCATGACCGAATAACTCAGATTCTATCAAATCTTCTGGAATCGCAGCACAATTGATCTCTACATATGGCTGATCTCTTCGTTTAGAGTTTTGAAAAATAGCTCGAGCTACCAACTCCTTTCCGGTACCATTTTCTCCATAAATAAATACTCTAGCATTCGTCTGTGCCGCTTGGTAAATTGAGAATTTAACTTTTTTAATCCCTACAGAGACTCCAAGTATTTCATCATATTCTAATTTAAAGGGTGGAATTTCAGCATTTGACTCCAAAGATTTCTGTAGAGAATCTTCAATTGTTTGAATTACTTTAGATATCGAAAGTGGTTTTTCTAAAAAATCGACTGCACCTTTTTTCGTTGCATTCACTGCAAGCTCTATGGTCCCGTGTCCACTAATCATTACGATGGGTAGCGTAGGATATATTTTTTTGCACTCACCCAAAATCACTAAACCATCTTCCTTACCCACCCAAACATCGAGTAATATCAACGCTGGACGATCTTTCGAAAGAGCTTTGATTAAATTTTTACCACTACTAAAGTCTTCAACTTCATAATTCTCATCTTCCAAAATCGCACGTAAAGATTTTCTAATTTCTTTCTCATCATCTAAAATATATATTAACTTTTTCATTTAAAAGGACCCTATTGGTAGTTCGATTTTGAACTTACAACCACCTAATCGCGAATCTTCTACGGATATATGACCATGGTGATCCGTAATCGTTTTGTGGACAACAGCTAGTCCTATGCCGGATCCGTGGTTTTCCTTCGTTGAAAAATACGGCTCAAAAATCTTTTCTCTTAAATTTAGTCTTATACCTGGTCCGGAATCTTCAATTTCGACAATAATAAACCGGCGTAATGCCTTTCTTTGTAATTTGCTAGATATCCTGATCCTTTTTTTTCTTTTTTTCCAAATATCCGGATCTTCTAAAGTTGCATCCTCAGACAAAATAGCCTCTACGGCATTTTTCAAAAGATTGTTGATGGCTCCAATAAACAGCCGCTTATCGACGAATACTTCTGGCAATTGGTCTGTCAATTTCAATTCAAATTCAATATCTGTAGTTTCTTGGAAAAGAGAAACCGCCTCTTCAAGGATGGGATTTAATTTTTGATTTATCAGGATCGGCACAGGCATTCGTGCAAATTCACTAAATTCTTTTACCAAATGCTCCAATACTCGCACCTGTCCTATGATTGTCTCAGTTGCATCCTTAATTACTACTTCTAGATTTTCAGAATTCGGATTCTGAAACTTACGTTGGATTCTTTCGGCAGAAAGTTGAATGGGTGTCAAGGGATTCTTTATTTCATGAGCCATCCTTTGTGCCACTTCTTTCCACGCGGCGATCCTTTGCGTATGCATCAGCTCATCTGACTTTGACTTGAGATCAGAAACCATCTGATTAAACGATTCAATTAGAATTCCCATCTCTCCATCTTCCGTCATTTCAATTTTTACATCAGATTCACCAAGAGAAACCTTCTGGGTAGCATTTGCTAAGTTGATAATGGGTCTTGAAATTTTACGAGCGAAGATAAAGGAAAAAAGAATTGCAACCAAAAACATAGTAAATGAGAAAATTCCAATCGTCAAACGAATGCTGTATGGTATCTTTTCCTTCCATAAGCGTACCGTATCATAAGTAGACGTAGCACTAACAATTTTATATACCTCGCCTTCATAACCTTGGTGTATCCGCTCACCAAAAATTATTGTTATGTCTTCATTTAACTCATATTTTAAGAGATAATATGCACGATCAGATCGATAAAAATGAAACTCCTTAGCGTTCCACTTATCTCCCGGGATATCAATAAAAACTAAATTTATAAGTTCTTTATATAGTCCTTTAGTTTCAAATTTGACCTTATCGGATTCCAGATAACATAGATAATACCTATCTTTCTCAAAAAATCCTGATAAAATTGCTTTTTTTAAAATTGAATTACTATCAATCAAATCTGGTTGAATTGAGTTAATGAGATTAGAAGATTTTCGCTTCAACTCATCCTGGACTTCCATTTCAGTAAGAGTTATCATATTCAACGATGATTTTAAAGCGTTCGAAATATCAACACGATAGAATCCCTCTATCAATTTCCCTGTTAAATTAGAGGATAAAAGAAAAATCGGAATGGATGGTAGCAACGCTACAAATAAAAAAGCAAGTGTTAATCGGTACCGAATTGAGCTTCGAATTTTTCCCGTCTCTAAATTTCTTCGATTTCGATACAAGTAACTCAAAACTAAAGATATAATAAAGAATGGAATTAATAGAAGTAAGTATGTCTCAAATTTCGCGGGAAAAGGTATTTCTTCTTCTGAAGGAAAAATAAAAAACTCCGCAAGTGTTACGGATATCGAAATGGTTAGTAAAAAAATAAAAATATCTCGAAGGTAATAACGAGTTTCGTCTGAGACTTTCGGAAATATTTTTTCCTTATTTAGAAACATTTAGAATGAAATTACTTTTTACGAGTTTTTCTAAAGCATCCAATGCCTCTTCTTCACGTTTGCCATCCGCTTTGACGTAAAATTCAACTCCTGCGCCCAAAGCTAACATCATAAGTCCCATAATAGATTTTCCATTTACTTCGATATCATCCTTTATTACAAAGATATCACAGGGAAAAGTCGCTGCGACCTTTACAAAAATCGAAGCCGGTCTTGCATGCAAACCATCGCTATCTTCATTAATCTTTAGTTGAATTTGTTTCAATTTTACTCTGCTGTATATAACTTGTTAGTTTATTCGAAAATTCTTTTGCACTATTTTTTCCCATCTTTCTGAGTCTTTGGTTCATTGCCGCAGTCTCAACTATTATGGGGATATTTCTACCAGGCTTTACTGGAATTTCAATAAGTGGAACCGATACTCCTAAAATTTCTTCGACACTCTGCTCAATACCTGTTCTTTCGTAGTCTCCCTCTTCTTCCCATTCCTTTAAATTGATTATGAGTTCAATCAACTTGTGATCTCTTACCGCACCAACGCCAAACAAATCTTTGATATTCAGAATGCCAAGTCCTCGAATTTCCATGTGATGCCGTAATAAATCGGAACAGGAACCAATCAAATAACTTTCACTCAGGCGGCGGATTTCAACCATATCGTCAGCGACTAGTCTATGACCGCGTTCAATTAATTCCAAAGCCGTCTCACTCTTTCCGACACCAGATCTTCCAGTTAAAAACGTACCGATACCAAATACCTCGATCAAAACTCCATGACGCATTGTTCTAGGAGCAAGCGCCCGATCTAAAATCTGCGAGATTAGTGTTATAAATTGATGAGTTGATATACTCGTAACAAATAATGGAATACCTTTGGATTTTGCCTTATCGATAAAGTGCTGTTGCGGTTGATTGCCATGAGTATAGATAACACAGTTTAAATGAAATTGGAAAAATTTATCTGTAATTTCTAGTAACTGCTGGTCAGGAAGAGAATTTAAATATGCCCACTCACCTTTTCCAAATATCTGCATACGATCATTGGCAAAAAAATCAAAAAAACCTGTTAATGAAAGTCCCGGTCGATTGATTTCTGAATTTGTAATTCGATTCGTTAGTCCTTCTTCACCAGTAACAAGAAGGAGTTTTAGATCTTCGTGATCTTTTAGAATTGTTTCTACTGTAATTCCCGGTACGGGCATAATATTAACCTTTTAGGTTGCTGATTCTTTTTCTTTGATTTGAAGGCAAAATTTTTAAAACCTTTCGATATTTTGCCACAGTACGTCTTGCAATTTCAATTCCTTTTTTCTCCATTAAATCAACAATATCTTGGTCCGAAAGTGGATTCTGCTCATCCTCGTCTTTTACTAGATTTCGAATCAATTCATGGATTTTTTTTGAACTTTCCATGCCACCTTCTGTGGATTTCACGCCAGAAGAAAAAAACCATTTTAGTTCATAAATTCCCCAAGTAGTTTGAATGTACTTATTTGTCGTAATCCTTGATATTGTTGATTCATGTAGAGAAAGCTTTTCCGCAACTTCTTTCAAAGTTAGAGGACGGACATTCGTAATGCCTCCGCGAAAAAACTCGATTTGGAAATCGATTATCGAACTTACCACTCTTTGTAAGGTTTGCCGACGCTGTTGTATCGAACGAATCAACCATTGGGCAGAGCTATACTTTGTCTGAAAGTATTCTTTTTCTGCGGGTGGTAACTTTGTATTTAGCAATTCCTTGTATTCACCTTGAATTGATAATTTCGGAAGCCATTCATCATTGATAAAAATATTAAACTCACTTCCGACCTGTTTCACAACAACATCAGGAACGACATAATCAATTCTTTTGCCTTGAAAGAGATTGGCAGGGTAAGGTTCTAATTTTTTGATTAACCGAGCGAGCTGGGATACATCATCCTCTGTAACGTGTAAGGTTTTCGCGATTTTTTTATAATCAACTTTTTCTAAATCATTAAAATATTCTTTAATCAAAGTATGTAAAATATCGTTTTCTGGAAAAAGAATCTTTGCTTGTATCAAAAGTGTTTCTTGTATATTCCGAGCACCAATTCCAATAGGATCTAATTCTTGGATAAAACTGAGGACTTTCCTCAATTTCAATTCAGGAAACTTCATTTCGGTAGCTAATATGCTTAGATCCTCTTTAATGAAACCATGGTCATCAATCATGGATATCAAAAATTCACCCATATCGTATTCACGTTTTGTAATATCAATTAAGCGCAATTGTGCAAGAAGATGCTCTTCAAGCGATATACCTCTGGATGAAGATTCTATATATTTTTGATTTCGATCGCTTGCTTCCTGGTTATAACTTTTTGGTCCCTCCAACGAATACGACTCTTGCCAATTGACATCAGTACTTTTTTCATGGCTCAATTTTTCGAGTCGCTTCACCTCTTCAATAGAAAAGAGTTCGGGCATTTTCTGTTTTTCATCAAGACCGACTTCATCAAGAAGAGGATTCTCTAATAATTCATTTTGTATCTTATCAGATAACTCTAAAGTAGACATCGAGAGTAACTCAATTGATTGTCTCAAGTCGCTCGTCATTACAAGCTTTTGAGTTTGTCTTTGTGAAAGAGAGTTTCCGAGTTTCATTTAAAGTTTGAAATCCTCTCCCAAGTATATTCGTCTTGTTTCAGGGTCGTTGATCAAATCATCCGCACTTCCTGAAATCAGAATTCGACCACTGTACATGATATAGGCTCTATCAGTAATCTTTAATGTTTCCCGAACATTATGATCCGTAATCAAAATACCTAGTCCTCTTTGTTTTAATGCTTGGATCACATTTTGAATGTCTTTAACAGCAATTGGATCAACACCTGCAAATGGTTCATCTAATAAAATAAAATCTGGATTGGTTACAAGGGCCCTTGCGATTTCACAACGCCTTCTTTCTCCACCTGATAAGGTATATCCCTTCTGATTAGCAACGCGCATGATCTGTAGTTCCATTAACAATTCATCCCTTCGACGGATAATCTCATCGCCAGGAAGATTCATGGTTTCTAAAATCGCTTCTAAATTTTCGGCTACAGTTAATTTTCGAAAAATTGATGCCTCTTGGGCTAGATAACCTACTCCTCTTCTCGCCCGGATGTGCATAGGCGCCTTGGTTAAATCTTCATCGTCAATAAACACTGTGCCCTCATCGGGAGTCACAAATCCGACACTCATATAAAAAGAAGTTGTTTTACCGGCACCATTCGGGCCTAGTAATCCAACGATTTCTCCTTTTTTTATAAAAAAACTAACACCATCGACAACTTTACGTTTGTTATAAACCTTAACAAGATTATCCATCTTAAAAGTTTTTACCGGCGTTGTTTCTATAACAGGAATCTCCTTCTTATTTTTTTTGGTCATTGCCTATTACCTTCAATCCATCTGATAGGATGGCACGATCTTCATTTGGATAAATAATGATTTTTCCCGCAGACACCTTGGTCTTATCACGCGTTAAAGATGGATTACCTTCCAATACAAGTTTGTCTTCCTCTTCAAAAAATGTTGCAAATTCACCGTTTGCAAATGAGGTTTGAGTTTGAATCTCAACATTGCCTCGAGCGACTGCTTCCTTTTTATCATCAAACCTTTCGATAAAAACTGCAGATAGCGAACCTTTTTCATCGAGTGTTTTTTCATCCAAAAAGAAGATCTGAGGTTTTTCCGAAAGATAAGAATAGCCTTTCTCTTTATTATATTCTAAAAAGCCTCCGCTCATTCGATAGAAATTAACTTTGTCCAAGAAAGAAACATTCCCTTTTGAATTGATAAAGCTGTTGTTTCTTTTGCTTTCGATTTCATCTGCACGAAACTCAGAATCATTTCGAAACATAAATGCATTACCTTTCATGTTCGTTCGGCTTTCTTCCATTCCGGATTTATTCTTATGAGTGAGTTCATTTCCGCTAAAGATTGTTACTACTCTGACCTTGGGTTTTTCTTTGTCAGCTGTTTCGGTTTTTGAGCTTTCCTTCTTTCGAGAATCAGTCTTTTTCTTTTCAGATTCGAATCCAACTTGATATATTGAAGCATCCCCTGCTAATGAAATGCTTCCCTCCTTTACAAAGTAAGATAGCGTCTTCCCTTGTAAAAAACGATTGTCGGTAAATAAGAATGGTTCATTTGCCAAATCGATTCGATCTTCTTTTTCGAAATACACAGCATCTTCACCAAACACGCGAAAATCGAGTGATGTCACGATTACCTTTCCTGAAAAAACAGTCTTCGCATCTTCTAAGTAGCGTACGATGGATTCACAATGAATTTTTACCGTCTTTCCGTCTTTTTTATGAATAAGAACGGGACGGTTTTCTAAGGAAACTGTCCCTGCTATTTTATCATAAACACCTTTTCCTGCAATCAGTGTGGCTCCATTCTCCTTATCCTCAACGACCACCTGGCCTTTTAAGTTTCCGATCAATGCATCATCCCCAATAACTTCGATCTCTTTCGCAGTTAGTTGAATTTTTTTATGAGTGATGTATGCACCACCACCTAGAATGAATGCTTTCATCTGAAATCCATTCAAAGTTCTTTCTTCTTGGGTTAGTGTACTTCCACCCCAGATTACTGGAGTTCGATCTCTTTTCTTACTAGAGGGAGCGATTTCAGATTTGGATAAGGGGATAATCTTTAACAAGTTATCTGACCCCCTTAAAATCGGTGGTTCCAAACTATGCGCATATAATCCGCAAAATGAGGAGAGTGTGAAAAAAAGAAAATATGGCTTCATTTTTCTTTTAGTGGACTTGTGCCACCAACAGTTACGGCAGAAGGTTTTAGGACGGTATATTTATTGAGTCCTCGGTCTGCTCGTAAACCTTTTCCTCTGATAGTAGTTCCGTCTGAATAAATCAAAACCTCAGAGTCTGTAGAAAGAGTTTTGTCGTCTAAGTTATAATTTAACGTCTCTGATTTGAGTAAATTCCCATCTTCTGTCTTCAAATTTACATCGCCTTCCAAAACTACCGTCTTTGTGCTATGATTTATTTCTCCCCGAGCGCCTGTTAAATAAGATTTATATTTGCCATTTTCATATTGATAAAATTCAAATCCATAAACAATTGTCCGATTGTCGGTTGGATATATATAAGATTCTTTTCCCTTTAACTTCCATTCCAGCTTCCCTTCTTGATTGTAAAAAATCCGCGAGAAGTTACGCATCGATACCATCGATCCGGATTCTTTCTCAGTATCGATTCGCAGATATTTCTTATCTTGGCATCCCAAAACAAAAACCATACTGATCATGATCAAAAATTTCATGATATTTAGAACAGACTATAAATTCTCGAAGGTCCTAATCAAAGCCCAAAACTTTCGTTTTTACAAAACGATCTATCTCGAGTAAATTTGTGAGCAAGTGTTTTGCTTTCGATAAGGGGAATTGTGTTGTGGCGTCTGATAGTGCTTTCTCAGGATCTGGGTGCACTTCCATAAACAAACCTTCAACACCCACTGCTACTGCACCTCGCATCATATGAGGGATAAACTCTCGCACACCACCCGTTATATTGCCAGCGGCTCCAGGCAATTGAGCTGAATGTGTTCCATCGTATACAAGGGGAATCCCGTGTTTGTGCATCATCGGTATTGCTCGAATATCAAATACCAAATTTCCATAACCAAAACTTGCTCCCCGCTCTGTTACCATATATTTGTCGGATCCAGATTCCTGAATTTTAGTCTTGATATGTCTTGTATCATCAGGTGCCATAAACTGCCCTTTCTTTACATTTACCCACTTGCCTGTTTGTGCAGCCTTTGCAATTAAATCTGTTTGTCGGGAAAGAAACGCAGGAATTTGAAAGATATCAACTGTCTCCTTTAATGGATCAATTTGAATCGTTTCATGGACATCCGTAAGCACGGGAACGTTGTATTTATTCTTAATGAAATCTAAAAGTTTTCGACCTTCATCGATTCCTGGTCCGCGATAGGAATTGATGGAAGAACGGTTCGCCTTATCAAAAGAAGACTTAAAGATATAAACGATACCCAACTCATCACAAATTTGTTTCATTTCGCCGCAAACTCGGTCTAACAAATCTTTGTTTTCCATTACACATGGTCCTGAAATTAGAAAGAACGGATTTCTTCCGCCTATCGACTTTCCAAAAAATTCTCTTTCTTCGATTAGATCAGTCATTTATTCCTCTGATTTTTTTACAATTTTGGATGCGGCTTTGATAAAACCAGCAAACAATGGATGCGGTTCTGTTGGCTTGGATTGAAATTCTGGATGGAATTGAACACCCATAAACCAAGGATGATTTGAAACTTCGACAATCTCAACCAAACTTCCGTCTGGTGAAAAGCCAGTAAGAGACATCCCTTTTTTTTCGTATTCGTCTTTGTATCTCAAAGTAAATTCAAACCTGTGTCTATGTCTTTCTGAAATTCTCTCTGCTTTATATTCAGAATATGCCAAACTACCTTTTTTCACAATACAAGGATAAGCACCTAGTCTCATGGTTCCACCCATTCGATCAATTTCCATCTGTTCTTCAATCATTGATATTACAGGATTTGCGCTCTGTGGTTGAAATTCAGTGGAGTTTGCATCTTTGTAACCCAATACATTGCGACCAAACTCAATAACTGCACATTGCATTCCTAAACAAATTCCAAAAAATGGAATTTGTTTTGTGCGTGCGTATTGAATGGATGCCACTTTTCCTTCAATCCCTCTTTCTCCAAACCCGCCAGGTACAAGTATGCCATGCATACCTTTGAAAAGATCCTTTACATTTTTTGAATCAATATCTTCAGGATTGAATTTAAATACTTGCACTTCCACATCATTGGCAATACCGCCATGAGCCAATGACTCATAGACCGACCGATAGGCATCTTGCAGTGAAATGTATTTTCCAACAACAGCGATCTTCACAGATTTTTTGGTGTTGAGTATCTTCTTCACCATATTTTCCCAATGAGAGAAATTTAACTTACGTAAATCCATGCCCAAAACATTCAGCACCATCTCATCCAATTTTTCATCACGATACATAATCGGGATTTCGTAAATGGATGTGGAAATGTCGACCGCAGAGATTACATTCTGATCTTTTACGTTACAAAATAATGAAATTTTACTTTTCATTTCTTTGGTCATCGGTTTGTTGATACGGCAAATTAGAATATCAGGTTGAATTCCAAGAGCGAGAAGTTCTTTTACAGAATGTTGAGTCGGTTTCGTTTTAGCTTCACCAGCGGCAGTAATAGTAGGAACTAGAGTTAGATGGACAAACAATACCTGACTTGAGCCGTGTTCGTATCGCATTTGCCTGATCGCTTCCAAAAATGGAACGGATTCTATATCCCCAACAGTCCCACCTATTTCGACAATAACAAAGTCAGTTTCATTGTCTCTTGAAAGTGTATAAATTCTATTTCTGATTTCGTTTGTGATGTGAGGTACAACTTGTACGGTTCTACCCAAATAATCACCTTTTCGTTCTCTTTCTATTACGGCATGATAAATCTGACCGGTAGAAACGGAGTTCTTTCTAGAGAGTTTGCTATGGGTGAATCTTTCATAGTATCCTAAATCAAGGTCTGTCTCTGCGCCATCTTCGGTTACATAGACTTCTCCATGTTGGTATGGACTCATAGTTCCAGGATCAATATTGATGTAAGGATCCATTTTTTGCAATGAGACGGTATATCCGCGTGCTTCCAATAAACTGCCAAGTGCGGCAACCGTTACTCCCTTGCCGAGAGAGGAAGAAACACCACCCGTAATAAAAATGTACTTGGTCTTGGACAAACGAAACACCTCGAAAAGATTTGTTTTTTACAGATTGCGAGAGTTTACCCCAAAATCAATACCGTTTAAAGATCTCCCTTCGCTTTTTCCAAAATCGCCGTTGTGGATTTCCCTTCCAAAAAGGGCAAAATGACCACTTCCCCACCCAGGGAAAGGATCAAAGGGTATTCCGGTAAATTTTCTTTTTTGTAATCGCCTCCCTTTGTGTGGATCGAGGGCTTGATCTTTGAGATCAATTCGAGAGGCGTATCCTCTTCAAAACCTGAGATCAAATCCACACAAGCCAGTGCTGCCAGTACTCGAGCTCGATCTTCTATCGAATTAATGGGGCGAGAAGGACCCTTTAATCTTTGCACCGAGGCATCCGAATTTAAACCTAACCAAAGTAGGTCACCGAGATCTCTTGCACGACAGAGATACTCTACATGACCCGGATGCAAGAGATCAAAACAACCATTCGTAAAGACAATTTTCTTTCCATCTAAACTTTTGCGAAGGGGCGTAATCTGAGTTTGCGATACCATTTTTTGAGCTAATAGTTGATAAAATCCCATCAATTTGTTTCCAATATACCTAAATTAGCTAAACTCTGCTCTATTTCAGTTAAATCGACTGTCGCCGTTCCCAATTTTCCTACAACAACACCTGCACTCGCATTGGCGACCAAACTTGCTTCTAAAACCGATAGGCCTGCGGCAAGAAAAGCAGTATAGACACTGATTACTGTATCGCCCGCACCAGTTACATCAAAAACTTCTCGAGCAACAGTAGGTATGTGATGAAACTTTTTTGTTCCCACTTCAAAGATGGTCATACCTTTTTCACCTCGAGTGATCATCATTGACTTAGGTTGAATACGATCGCATATTTCATAACATGCCGCTTCGATATCGTTTTCAGAAATTAACTTTCGTCCTAATGCTTTGCCCGCCTCATGATGATTTGGTGTCATTATGTCGATATTTTTATAGAGAAAAAAGTGACTGACCTGTGGGTCAACTGTTACAATTACGTTGTTTTCATTTGCTAGTCGAATGCATTCACGAATGACTCTCTCAGTTAAAAAACCTTTGTCGTAATCGGAAATAATTACAGCGGAACATTCACCAATTCGCTTTTCCAACTTTAAAATGACTTGGTCTTCCTCAGCTTTTGTCAAAGGAATGATTTCCTCTCGATCGACACGGCATACCTGCTGGTTCGAAGCGATAATTCTGGTTTTCAGAATTGTAGGAATCGTATCTGATTCAAGAAGTTGAAAGTCCTCAGTCTTGACATTCTGCGCATTTAGCAAACCTTTTAAGATTTGGCAAGCGTTGTCAGAGCCAACTCTACCCATTACTATCGAAGAAACTCCAATCGAAGTTAGGTTTTGAATTACATTGCCCGAGCCTCCAAGCGCTTGTTTTTCTTGGCGCACCCAAATAACGGGCACTGGTGCTTCTGGTGAAATTCGTTCCACACTCCCAATCAAATATTCATCAAGGATCAAATCACCCACTACGAGTATCTTTTTTTCAGGAAGTTTTTTGAAACTCTCTCTTAGCCTTTTTACGCTTATTTTCAATGTTCTTTAGCCTTTTTGGATTTACAGCTTTCCAGTGAAACGGTTTCCTTTCTAGGTGTCAACCTTCACGTTGCCTATCTTTCCCTTGCCAGAAGTATTTCTATTCCCTGGCACTTTTTTACCCTTGCATATTTTTGAGCCGCGGTATCGGTCAATGTTAGAATTTGCAATTGAAAATGGAAACGAAATGGCGATTGCTCCCTATTCCAAACAAAGTGGCTTGTCAAGTGTGTCACCTATTGAAACTACTTTTGGTTGGGGACACATCATTCAAAAAGAACAACTGCCGGATGGGCGTTCAAATATTCTACTGGAAGGTTTAGGCACGGCGGAGCTCATTGAATACATTTCAACCGAACCATTTAGAATCGCGAAGGTAAAAAAAATTGACCAGGATCGTACGCACTCTTCAGATCCGAAATTTAAAGAAATGATTGAGGAAATGCTAATTCTTACAAAAAGAATATTACTAGCGGAAGGTGCAGAAGATTCACTCATCATAAAGATGAATCATATCGCAAATCACATGTATCCCGTAGATTTTATAGCATCCATGTTAAATTATGATTATAACAAAAAACAAGAGTTACTTTCCACTACGGATGCAATGAAAAAGGCAAAAAAATTATTAGAAATAGTAAGAACACTCAATCTAAGAGAGTGATTCAAATATTAGGCAGGGATCAATTCTGCTATGAATAATAAAAATTCTGTCATCTCTGCCTTATCTTCTCGAAAGAATACTCGAGGATGGATTTGGTCTTCGGATTGCAAATAAAGATAAGAAGAAGTTTCCTTTCTTATATATGCTCTCGTTAATCGATCATTTTTTTGAATCTCGACCAAAAATTGAGAGAGTAGTTCGGAAAGATTTTTTGAAGTTGGTGATTCCTTTCTTCCAGCTGAAACAAAAAAGATGGTTTTTTTGCCGTTGTCTTTTAATTCCCATTTAAGTGTCGAGTTCCAATCTGGAGATGATATTGCATCTAACTCAAGACCTACTTCTGTGTCAGTTGGAGGAACGATACCAGGAATGAATTCATGTGTTCCGATGGAAGAATTCATGTTTAAATATCCTGATTTTGCAAAGTACATCTTCCAATTTCTATGGAGACCTGATAGTTGAAGTTTTTGTCCTGTGCTTTCTTTAAGGAGAAAACTTCGCAGTGTCAAAAAGGCAAGTATCGGAGCATTTACATTTACAACATTCGTGAGATTCCAAATCTCATCGGATTTTAACGGGGATAAAAAAAGTGAGTCAAGGCCATAATAGTCTTGGTGTTGGTAGGGATGAAAGATCGCACTTTCAGTAGCTTTTAAAGATTCATCCGACGGATTCACCTTTTAAACATCGGCATTCAAAATTTTCAGAATGTAAAAAAAAACCGTCCAGAGGACGGCTTTTTTTAATCAGTGAGAGTTAGAAATTAAATATCTCCAGCATATAATGCAGTGATTTTATTTTTATACTTTTCTGTAATCAAGTGCCTTTTCATCTTATGAAGGTTTGTTAGTTCATCTCCAACCTCAAATTGCTTTGTGATTAAGAAAAACGGAGTTACTTGTTCAAATGACTTAAATCCGGTTTTTGTATTATTCAGCGCCTTGATCTCCTTTTTGTAGAAGTCGATCACCTTCGGATTTTCGATCAGTTTGGCAGGTTCTACGTCTGTGATTCCGTTTTCTTTCGCCCATTCTTTCAACTGATCAAAATCTGGAACAATGATGGCGCCAAGATTTTTCTGATCTTGTCCTACAATCATCACTTGGAAGATGTAAGGAGATTCACTCAATTTATTTTCGATCGGAACTGGCTCTACGTTTTCACCACCGAGTAAAACTACCGTATCCTTGGCACGCCCAGTGATGGTGAGTGTTTTTTTGTAATTAAACATTCCTATATCACCAGTATCCATCCAATTGTCCTTAAGGACTTTGGCCGTCGTTTCAGGATTTTTGTAATAACCCTTCATGACCTGTGGACCGCGAACATGAATCACACCTCGTTGTCCGAGTTTGCCTGCAATCATCTTCTGGTTGGAGTCCATATGTGTGAGAACTTTGCCATGATCATCTCGGATCTGAACTTCCGTTTGTGGTGTGATCGATCCTACGGAACCCTGTACTAAATTCTTAAATGTTCTAACAGAAATAACCGGCGAGGTTTCTGTCATTCCATAACCTTCCAATACGTTGATTCCGATATCATTGAAGAAGGCATCCACATGTTTCTGTAAAGCACCACCGCCAGAAACCGAAGCCTTCAATGCTCCGCCTGTGGCCTCTCTGATTTTTGAAAGGACAAGGATGTCCAATAAAAGATTAAATGGAGCAAGTAGAATTAAAACTACGAGATTCCAGATACCGCGAAAAAGTGAAATGATTGGATTACGACCTGTGTAATCAACTTCGTTACCTTTTATGAAGCGAAGTGCTGATTGGAAGTGTTTTGAACAAAAATAAGCAACCTTAAAAAGTCCTCGTCGGATAGCAGGAGTTTGTTTTGGATCGCTGATTCTTGTATAGATTCCATTATAAATACTCTCCCACAATCTTGGCGCAGATGCCATAAAAGTGGGTTTCGCTTTTTTCATGTCATCTCTGAGATCGCGTACATTTGTATAATAAGTGGAACAACCTGCGGCAATCGCAAGATACTCAAAAACTCGCTCGAACACGTGCCAAACGGGAAGAATGGAGAGCATCCTTTCTTCTTTTTGAATTTGCATCATATCGGATAGAATCACGCTGGTTTGGTGGAGCATATTAGAATGCATTAACATTACACCCTTAGGCATCCCAGTAGTTCCTGAAGTGTAAATGATAGTAAAAAGATCATCAGGTTTTATACCTTTCATTCTCTCTTCTGCTTTTTTACTTCCCTTGGAACGAAGTTCTTTCCCTTTTTCGATCAATTCATACAATTTTAATACACCGGTAGCTGTGGACTTTTTGTCCATGACGATGACTGTCTTTGCATGCTCAAATTGTGATTTGTTCTTCTGAAACTTTTCCAACATCTTATCGTTTTCAATTAAGATGACCTTTGCTTCACAATGATTTAAAATATAAACAATCTCTGAATCGGTGATATCTGTACCACGAGGAACATCGGCTGCACCAGCCATCAATATTCCGTAATCGGCGATGATCCACTCCAAGCGGTTGTCTGCAAGGAGAGCTACATTTTCTCTAGCTTGAACTCCTAGATCGACTAACGCCTCGGCAAAATTGATACCAAGATCATATAGTTCTTGAAAGGTTGTAGGTTTGTATGTTTTGGATTCGTCTTTGCTTACAAAGGCTGGGCGACTCCCAAATTTTTCAGCACTCTGCTGGAAGAGTTCGGGCAAATTCGATGGCATTATAGACTCCTTTCTGGATCACAAATGTAAAAAAGGTTACTTCATAAGGTATTTTTGATTAGGAACGGTCAAGCCATTTTCCAGAGCAATGATATTTGAACGCAGATTTATTACTAACAAATGTTTATTTTGGCAATGCACAATTTGATATCATTGGACCCACACCCGGGATCTCATAATCAGCCCAGTTAAATCCGTTTCCACTACTCCATATTGACGATAAAGTAGATTTCCATCCTTTCCAAAAACGAGCAAACAAGGGATACCATCAATCCCATAATTTTCGGTTAGCTTCCAATCACTATCGAGGAGGGAAGGGTATTCCATCTTCAACGTTTTTGCGTGTGCATTGATCGTCTCAATTTTCTCATCTTGATCGGTATTGATTCCCAAAAAAGTGAAATCCTCCCCTTTCACCTCTTTTTGCCAACGATTCAGCACGGGAACTGCCTTGGAACAAGGTTCGCACCAGGTTGCCCAAAAATCCAAGATAACGATTTTTCCACGGTAATCGGAGAGATCTTTCGAATCGCCCTCTAATGTTTTTAAAGAGATAGGGATAAGCGAAGTTTTGGGATCGTTTTCTGACGTCCGGCAAAAAGTGAAGGTAAAACAAAGCAGAAGGTTGAATGTGGCTACCAGAAAGAATCTCATTGGAATAACCTGAACTGAATCTCAAGCTTTACAACTATTTCTCGACCCAGGAAGAATGGAAATCCTATTCAAGCGGCATTTGGATTGGATCAGGCATCTCGATGGTTTTATCAGAAAAGGAACCCTACGAGGACAACCTCACGACCAATACAAGTTGGAAATCGAATTCTACAAAAGCAAAGAGCCAGTTTGTGCGAGGTAAAGATAAAACAGTAATTGAGTGGACGATCTCTGAAGAAATATTTGCTGATAAACTGGTGTTATTCAATGCTACAAAAACCTGGAAGGCCGAATTCCAAGCTATGACGAGTGATAAATTTCACTTACATGTTTCCTCACTCTCTCAGAAAAACTGTATTTTGTTCTCGGGTTCCTTAACTAAAAGCAAAGGACCTAAAGACTTGATTCGTTATTTTTTTACTTAATGGTTGGAGGTCGAATCTAACAAAACTTTTCTAAAAGTAGACTCAGTTATTTTAGCAGTATTTTCCCATGTAAACTTGGTTATATCAGAAGTAGGATCAATCGGATTAGAACAAAAGTTATAAATCTCTGATGCCCATTCACTTGCATCCGATTTGCTTAAATTCGGAAGATAAGTGACACCACCTCCTCCAATCTCCCTAAAAGTTGGAATATCCGATACCATACAATATTTTTTGTGATAAATTGCTTCTAACATCGGAATTCCAAATCCTTCATAATGCGAAGCAAATAGAAATAATCCTGCATTTTTATAGAGGTGTTGTAAATCTGAATCACCAACTGAATCTAAAATATGTAAGTCACCAAACAATGATTGTTCTGTTCGGATTTCTTCAATAAATTCTCTACTTTCCCATCCAATTTTTCCAACAATCACCCATTCGCGATGATTTGTAGGATTCATTTTTCTATATTGCCTAAATACTTCTAGAAGGAAGGGATAATTTTTTCTTGGTTCAATGGTGGAAACAGAAAGTAAATAACCTTCTCCTAAATCAGCAAATCGTTTAGACATAGGTTTTGTGAGCAAAGCTTCAATTTGTTTTGGGTTCACTCCAGGATAAGAGACTGCAGTTTGCTTTTTGTCATAATTAAAAAATGAAGCCATATCATCACTGGTTTGCTGAGATATCGAAAGTATAAAAGAAGAACGCCGAACGGAATATGACTGAAATAAGCGCTGTTGCCATCTTGCTATTCTCCTCATAGTTTGCGGATATAAATACAAAACTAAATCACAGTAAGTCAATACTGCTTTTAAGCTCCGGGGTAAAACAGGTGGCAACACTTGCTGCGAACCCCAAAACAAATCAAATTTATACCGTCTCACGTAAAAAGGTATAAAGATATTAAAATATAGTCCACCTTTCCATCGAAATAGCCCGCCACCAATTACAACCGTTACATTATCTAGCTTTAAAATATCCGAATGATCTTCGTGAATGGGTAAATGGGAAAAAAGATAGAAGTGATACTGCTCCGGTGATGGAAATGCTTTGATCGTTTCAGAAATTAAACGACCGACTCCTGACATTCTTGTTGAGAGTGGTCTTGCATCGAGTGCGACACGGCAAATCCTCACCATTTATCCTTAACCTGAAGGGAGAGTTCTGATCTGGATACATGTTTATCTAAGTATTGAACTGCTTTTGCCTTACCAGCAACCAAACCATAACTTCGAGTATCTTTCTGATTGAATAGATAATCAGTTGCCCTCGACAATGGAAAAAATTTAAATTGTGATTCACTTAACAAAGCTAAGCCTCCACAAATATCCCATTCACTTTTGGGTTTCAATGAAACGATGAGATCAATATGTCCTGCGGAGAGAAGCCCGAGTTTGTAAGCTATACTTCCCATGGGATTGATATTAAAATTTTCTCGCCAAAACGGTTTTTCAAAAAGTCCTTCCTTAAGTTCGGAAAGTGATACGGTTAACTTTGGTTTGGATTGTATTGAATATTCTTCTATTTCCACAATTGAAGGTACTTTTGAACTTTGGATCAATATCTTTAAATTGTCTTTCGTAAAAAAGGGCGCCTTTAACTTCGTATTGAAAGTAAAATCTTTTTTTGAAAAGAATTCTCCAGTGGCTGGATTAAAAATCACACCCCAAACTAAAACTCCAGATCGCACTAACCCGAGACTGAGTGCGAATTGGTCATTTTTTTTTACAAATTCTCGAGTACCATCGATTGGGTCGAGGATCCAAACCCACTCTTTCTTTAATCTTTCATCATCGTCTTTTTTTTCTTCGGATAGAAAGCCGTGTTCAGGATAGGTCTCGTTGATTCTTTTTTGCAGGAATTCACTTGCTTTGATGTCGGCTTCGGTTACGGGATCATTGATCCCTTTATCCTTTACCTTAAAATCTGATTTATAAATTGCTAGAATTTCATCTCCAACTTCCAAGATCCAATTCCAAACTTTTTCATAATCATTTTCATTCATTCGTTTATATTAATAAATTACTTAGGTGCCGAAGGTTGTTTTTCGTCATGATTGGCATTCAAATCTGCCCCACTAGGTTTTTCGAGAAGCATTTCTTCTGTGGGGGTGGTTAAGTATAATTCAGGATCAACAGCATAAGAGTAAGATATTATAAAATTTTTATATTTAACATACAGATTATTCGTGCCTTCAGGACGTTCCGTTTGCATATCTGCATACTTTAAATCTTTCAAATCTTTTTTGGGATTCGGATACTTATGTGCTAAGGTTAACTTTACAGAATTGATTACGTTTGTTTCTAATATTCTTTTTCTCTCTTCTGGTGTAAGTTTATGGTTACGAAGGTATTCTTCTAACTTTGTAAACTCCTCAGCAAGACCTGCTCCCGTTTGCGCCGACAAACCCCAAAAAGAGATGGAAAGTGTGAATAAGATTGTGAGTAATGATTTCATAAAACCTCGTCTCGTTAAGAAATTAGCTCAAGTGGTGTGTACGCCAATAAGAATTTTTTCTCAACATGAGCTCCAAACTGAACCGAAACTTTCGTATTATCCCCAGTACCCGATACCGAAACGATCTTTCCCTCTCCATAGACTTTATGCCTCACCCGTTTCCCTACTGAGTATTGACCCTGAGTTTGTTTCCCCTGAATCGATTCTTCATTATGTTTCTTTATGACGGCCGAAGAGGCCCTTGGAGAGAAATCCGGTGATCGAACACCATAGGTCGACTCAGTTACATCACCAGTTAAATATTCTTTTGGAAATTCTTCCAAAAAGCGGGACGGAATTCGTGCTTCTACTTCACCAAATTTTCTTGTATACCTGGCTAGGCTTATTTCTAATTTTTCTCGTGCTCGGGTAATCGCCACATAACATAGTCGTCGTTCCTCCTCCAAATCTTCCTTGCTATCCGAGGCTAAAAAATGTGGAAAAGTTCCGTCCTCCATCCCAGCAAGAAAAACATGATTGAATTCCAGACCTTTTGCATTGTGAACTGTCATCAGAATTACATAATCTGGAAGATCTTTTGAATCCTCCTCACTTGTAATCAAAGAAATATTTCCTAAGTATTCTTCTAGAGTCGGATTCTCTGACGTTTCTTCATACTCACGAAGTGCATTTACAAATTCGTTTAAGTTTTCTAACCTTGAAAAAGATTCTTCCGTCCCTTCATTTTCTAAAAATTCCCGGTAACCAGAACGCTCCAATACTTCGTATGTTAGGTCGGAAGGGGAACGTTTTTTTTCATGCTCGGAAATGAAATTTTCAAACATTCGATACAAATCAGTTAACTTTTTGGAAGTCCCCTTCTTTACATCGGGAATCGACTTTTGCAGACATTCTAATAAAGAAAGTCCATTTTCAATACTAAAATTCATCAATCGAGATAACGTTGTATCACCAATTCCTCTCGGCGGAGAATTAATGATTCGAAGTAAAGAAGTTGAATCAACCGGATTAACTATAACGGACAAGTACGCTACAAGGTCCTTTACTTCCTTGCGATCAAAAAAACGAAACCCTCCGAAAATTTTATATGGTATACCTTTTTTGCGAAACACTTCTTCAAAGTATCGAGATTGGCTATTGGTTCGATAAAAAATTGCATTCTCGGAATAACGACTATTAGGCTTCTTTAATTTTTGAATCTTTTGAACAATGCCATTGGCTTCTTCAATTTCATTTTGATATGTAGTTAAACGTATTTTTTCCCCTTCGGGATTGTTCGTATAAAGAGTTTTTTCTGTACGGCGAGAATTATTTGAAATCACCTTCGCGGCGGTATTTATAATTACTTGAGTTGAACGATAATTTTCTTCTAACTTTACGACTAGGGATTCAGGATAATCTTTATTGAAATTTAGAATATTGGATATGTCTGCCCCACGCCAGGAATAAATGGATTGATCATCATCTCCTACAACACAAATATTTCGATGTTTACTTGCCAGTTGTTGGACTAAATGATACTGAATCTTATTCGTGTCTTGGTATTCATCAACCATTATGTATTGCCAATAGTTCTGGTATCTTTCCAATATTAACGGAAAATCTCGAAAAAGTATAACGCAAGATAGTATCAAATCGCCAAAGTCGAGACCATTCCGTTGGAACTTTTCCTTTTCATAAGCAAGGAAGACCTTCGCGACAGTTTTTCCGTAAATGTCATCTGAACTTTGTTTTGAGAATTCTTCGGCTGTTTGAAAAGAGTCTTTTGCTTTAGAGAATAAATTGGCGAGCTGATTCGGTCTGAATTCCTTAGTGTCCAAATCATTCTTTTTTAGAATCTCTTTAATAAGAGACTCCTGCATATCGCTATCATAAACCGTAAAATTATTTCCAAGACCTAAGTGTTTCCCTTCACGCCGTAAAATATAAAGACAAAGAGAATGAAACGTTCTTATAAATGGCGATTCTTTCTGCGAACCAAGTATAAGAGAGCATCTTTCTCTCATTTCTTGTGCGGCTTTATTTGTAAATGTTACAGCCAAAATTCGATTTGGAAAAACATTGTGGTCCGTAATCAGCTTCGCTATGCGAAAGGTTATAACCCTTGTTTTGCCAGATCCAGCACCCGCAAGAATTAGAACTGGTCCATCTAGAGTATTTACGGCTTTGTTTTGTTCTGAGTTGAGTCCAGTTGAGGTCATTAGAACCTCAAATCTCCGATACCAAAAACAAATTGAAATGCGTTGGTGTCCGGATACACGGAAAAAGGGCGATCACTAACTCCAGTATACAATATCTTTTGGGCAAAGTAAATTCGAAGTGGTAAAACGGGGATTTGAATTCGCAAACCAAAACCCCAGGAATATTTGAAATTTTGAAGTGAAAGATTGTTTCCTGACAAAATGAGGCGACCCGGATCATTCAATTCATATGGCGACATAGGGATTTTCTGTCCGTTTGAATTGAAATTATCAAATGCGTATGCCGCTAATGGATCTGCATAACGTTGGGCTCTAACTACACTATCATAGTTACGAAAACTTTCCCTTCGTTCACCGATGGCCCGATTTACTTCCTCATACATCGCACCCGCATCAAAAAAGACTACAAACCAAAGTAGAGATGGTTCTATAGGAAATCTCAATTCTGAAGTGAAGAGCACACGTGAGGCGGCTCCATTTTTCCATTCATCTGGATAGTATTTATCATCAAAAAACCATCCTCGAAGGGATTCGTATCCTCCGAGAAAAAGTCTATCCTGCACCTGAATATAAGGGATCTTTTCTTTATCTTGATTGCCGTACTTTGGCGCTCTCTCGTAGGTAAACACTGACGATGTCCGGAACTGTTGAACAACTTTCCACCTACGCAGTGCATTTTTTCGGATAAGTCCAAAAAATGTATAATCAAACCATGTTTGATAATATTCTAATATAGGACTAAACTGGTCAAAGTGACTTTCTCCACCCAAATATTGACCTACATTGTCTATAGAAAATACCAAATTAAATCCCTGTGTGGAATTAAATACATTATCTCTGTTATCGTATGCTATACCATTGGTCAATTGGGATCTAAATTGCCAGCCACGATTAACTTCCGCTAGCACCTGATCCGAAACAAGTGATGAAGGGCGAGTGGAGGCAAAGAATGATGGTGAGTATCTATGAAAGTGTGTCCAGTTGATCAAAAATCTATGACCAATACCAGCACTTACACCTACACCTGCTCTTTCATAAGATGCGCGTTCCTTGATACCTTGGTTGTTATTTTCCGTAATCGAAGTGGCTCCAACAAATAGCGTCCTAGAGGAATAAAAGGCAGAAAGTGTCAATGACCAAGGCTTATCTTTTAACCAAGGTTCAGTCCAAGATAATTGCAAAAATCTACGAATAGGACCAAATTCGATACGACCTGTAATTTGTTGCCCACTTCCATTTAAGTTGTTTTCACCTAACTGAGTAAAAATAGAGAATCCAGTGATCGTTCCATACCCACCACCCATCGATACAGTTCCTGTCGGCTGTTCAACAAGCTCAATGATCAGATTCATTTTGGTTTCGTCGGACCCTGGCCTCATATTAAAGTTTACTTCTTTGAAATAACCTAAATTGAATATACGCTCACGAGAACGATTCACAAGCGTAGAATTGAATAGGTCACCAGGCTTAAACAATAGTTCTCTGCGAATCACGCGGTCTTGGGTTTTTTTATTTCCTTTTATAATAATGTTTTCAACAAATGCGAGATTGTTTTCACGTATTGTGAAATCTACATGTATAAATTTTTTACCATGAAGATTCTTATTTTTATCAAAAAGTTTTCGCAACTTTGGAATATTTAAACGTGTGTACTCCTCTTCACAATCGCGAACAGCCTCGATGCCTGTCCTCGTGTTACAATTCTCATACCTCGCAAGCGATGGTTCGCTGAGCTCAACTATCTTTCTCCGAGGAATTACTTGGGCGAATAAGTAACCCTTTGCAGAATATGCTTCGTTTATAGAGCCTCTATCTTTTTGAAAACGAGATTCATCGAATACGTCTCCTATATCATTATCAGAGAATTCGAATTGATTTTTTAAATAGCTGATTTCATAGACGGGTTTCCATTCATCCGACGGTGTTCCAACTGGATTGTTTTCTTTATTTAAAAATAAAGGCATTCCATTTGGTGCAAGAGTCATATCATGATTCGTTGTATAGCCGTTATAGAAGTATTGTTCGCCTTCAACTACTTTGAAATTTACTACAACGACACGTTTTTCCTTCTTTTTTGCATTTTCCCATTTGATTTCCCAATTGGTTCCGTCATTGCTTATTTCCGCGTCCACATAACCTTTTGATTTCAAATAACCGACTATTTTCTGCTTGTCGGTCTCGAATGCAGATTCTTTAAATACACCAGATTCAATGATTCCACTTTCTTTAAGATCAAGGATTCCTTGTAATTCAAAAGTATCAATCTCGTTGTTTCCAAAAATATTGATTTTTGAGACTGGGATTTCTTCCCCTTCATCAATGATAAACTTTGCTTTGACAGTATTGGTTTCCGTATCCACTGGATCCAATTCAAAACGAACATACGCTAAGAAAAAGCCTTCATCTCTGTATTTTTTAAGAATCACTTCCTTTGAGAGTTGGACTTTTTTAGGTGTGATAACTTCGTTTTCTTTGAGTGGAATTTTATCTCTTAAATCTGAAGGAAAAACTTCATCCGCACCAATGAATTCAATGTCCTTTACGCGCGGTCTTTCCTTAACAATGATTAATATTTTTACACCTTCGCCATCAAGAGCACCTTGAATATCAATCTGATAAAAGAAACCCGACTGAAATAGCGTTCGCATATCTGAATCAAGCAGATCCTGTGACAAAATCATATCAGGCTTCATGTCAATGATATCTAAGATATCAGTGGCAGATGTATTGATATTTCCTGAAAATTCAATTTTTGTAATGCGTTTTTCTAAATAGGATGATCGATTTGAATATACCGAAAACCATTGTCCTAAACCTATCAGTAAAAGACAAAAAAATATCGCAATAGAGGAATGTGTCTTTTTTAGTTTCAAAAATCTATTTTGAAGTACCTTTTACCATAGCCAGGTTAAATCGACTAACGCCCGCTGCATTTACAGCATCGATCACTTTAACAACAACTTGGTATGAGGCGCCACCATCTCCGCGAATGATTACTTTATTTTTTTTGGGGTCTCTTTCTTTTTCCGGACCTAAAAATCCATTGATTCTTTCTGTGAGAGATTCCAAGGCAACTGGATCTGTACTCTGATCCAAAAAGATCTTACCTTGTTTGTCAACTGTGATAACCAATTCGTCTTTTTGTTTTTCTTTGGCAACACTTGACGACCTCGGTAACTCAACTTTAAGTGCCGTATTCTTTTCGAGCGTCGCATTCATTAGGAAATAAATTACAATGAATGAAATAACATCAATTAGAGGGGCTAGCTCAATTTTATTGAAAGATTCTTGCTTCTTACGAAACTTCATCGTTTATTTTTGCTTCACTAAATGAGGTAAAACAAGGTCTGTTGCATTTTCCATTTCGATCGTACGCTCTTCTTTGGCCCTGGAAAAATAATTATAGAAGACATAGGCAGGAATGGCAACACCCAATCCCATCGCTGTTGTAACAAGTGCCTCAGAAATACCAACTTCAGCACCTTTAGTACCGGCTCCTTCTGCAAATGAACGGACAATACCGATGACAGTTCCAAGAACTCCTAACAATGGTGCGATGGTCGCAATCGTACCGAGGCTTGTAAGGTATTTTTCCATAAGACCGATTTGGCGAAAACCTTCCTGGCGCACATCATCCTCTAAATAATCAATATTTCTTCGTTTTAGATCAAAGGCAAGTTGGAGGATTACAGATGCAGGAGCTAGAGATTTCTGGTTTAGCAAATCTTTCGCCTCATCCCACTTTTTCTCCCGTGCGAACTCTCTTATTTTTTTTAAGTCTTCGCTCGCGATGGGTTTCAATTTCCAAAAATAGACAAGTCGTTCAATAATAATTGTGAAACCAACAATCGAAACAAAAATGATGATGATCGGAATGGTTTCGGGAGGTACTGCGGAAATAATAGAGTCTGATTTAGCGAAAGGAAAAAGCATGAAATGGCCCCAATTCGAGATTACAGAATAACCATTTCAATCTTCCCTTTTTCGCCAAATACAATTTTAGTTTATTTAGACGGCCTTTTTTTGTAACAAATCTGTGGCGGCTTTCAATACCCCTTGAGTCAGTTGTTTTCCTCCAATCATACGTGCAAGCTCCCGTTTTCTCTGTTCATAGGATAAAGGTTTAGCAAAGGCAATTGTACGACCATTTTCCGTAAATTTTTCGATGCAAAAATGTCCTTCCGCAACAGCCGCTATCTGTTGTGTGTGTGTAATCAATAGAATCTGTGAGTTTTTTGCCAGTTTTTTGATTTTGGTCGCAAGTGCTGTCGCCGCCTCTCCACCCAGACCAGAATCAACTTCGTCCAAAATCAATATTTGAGGGGCTGGACTAAATTTTCCAAGTACACTTCGAAGTCCAAGCATCACCCTAGAAAGTTCGCCGCCAGAAGCTACCTTTCGCAATGGGCGTGGTTTCTCTCCAACATTGGCGCTAAAATAAAATTCGATTTGATCAAGGCCAGATTCATTTAAATAGTATAGCTTTGTGTTTTCTTCGACTTCACCCTCAGGGTTTTCTTCCCAGCGCAAAACGACTTGTAACTTGGCACCATCCATACCAAGATCGGCTAGCTCACGCTGAACTTCCTCTTCAAATGAGGAAAGTGCGTTTCGCCTAGCACGAGAAAGTTGAAATGCTAATTCTTTTAACTCAGAAAGAGATTGATCGAATTTTTGGTATAAAAAGTCGCGGTCTCCAGCTTCGATTGTCCACTTATCTACTTCCATTCGTTTTTGATCTAATTGTTCCAGGATTTCTTGGATCGATGACCCATACTTCCTTTTGAGACGGCTCAGCTCCTGCAACCTTGTTTGCACCATATCCAGACGATCAGGACTAAAAAATAATTCTTCTTCATCTTCACGAATCGTTGCCTTTAAACTCCGAAGTCGATCATAGACTTCTTCCCACTCTTCTCTCAATGGGATTTTTTCTGGAACAAGCTGAGAAATCTTTTCGATGGAATGAAGCAAACTTGGAAACACTTTTAAAATAGATGATTCTTTTTCGGCTAACTCATCTAAGATGTGTCGGTAATTTTCTGCGAGTTTTTCGCCGTTTGCGAGAAATCTCTCTTCCTGGAGCAGGGATTCTTCTTCTCCTTCTTTGGGAGAGACGGACTCTATCTCCGAAATTTCAAATTGAAGAGCTTCAAGTCTTGTCTTCGATTGAGCGAGTGTTTCATCAAAATTTTGTAATTTTCCCTTCCAATGACGAAAGTTATGCAAAGATAATTTCACCTTTGCTTTTAACGATTCCAAATGAGCAAAGCGATCCAAAAATTCCAGCTGGTGTGATTTTTCAAGCAAAAACAGCTGTTCGTTTTGACAATGAACTTCCGCAATTCGTTTACCTAATTCCCGCAGATGTGTGGTTGAGGCAAGTGAGTCCCCAATTTTGACTCGAGCCTTTCCGTCCTTATAAAGTTCCTTCGTGATAATCATTTCTTCTCCGTCCCAAGAAAAGCCTTGCTCAGTTAAATAATCGCGCGCTGACGGTTGCTCTTTTAAATTGATGATCGCTTGTAAGGAATACTTTTCCTTGCCTGTGCGAATGTTTGCCGTAGAACAGCGGCCTCCAAAAAGAGAAGCAATGCAATCAAAAATAAGAGATTTCCCAGAACCGGACTCCCCCGTAAATACGGTTAGTCCTGAAGAAAAATCTAGATCCATAGATTCTAAAAGGGCAAAGTCTCGAATTTTTAAATGGGTGATCATAGTGAACTCCTGTATGCTATTTATATGATTAGCACTACACATATAAGTAGTCAATAAAAATTTTTTAAAAATTAAAAACAAAATTTCAAAAATCAATCTAGGCAGATCTTGGGAAAAAGGAATGATGAATGAAAGACCTTGAAGGAAAAATTCACCTTGTCTCTGGGCTCCCGCTTTTTAGAAGCCTCTCCAAAAAAGAAATTGTTTGGATTGCGGAAACAGTGCAAATTTTAGAAGCAAAGAGAGAGGAGCTCCTATACAAAAAGGGGGGAAATGACCACAGCCTTTACTTGATACTCTCTGGTTCCGTCAAAGTGTTTCTGCCAGCAAAGGGAGAAACAAAAGAGGAGGAGCTTCAAGTTTTAAAGAAGGGAGAGTATTTCGGAATCCATTCTCTACTGACCGAAGAAATTCATTCACACAGTGTAAAAACAATCACAGAATCTAGATTTTTGGTGCTTCGCCAGAAAGAATTCAAAGAGCTCATCCAAAAAATCCCCTTCCTATCCATTACTTTTTCTCGAATGCTTACAAAAACCCTCCGAAATGAATTTCTCGGGAACAGAGAATTTTTCAAAAATTCGGTCATCTGTTTTGTTCACTCCTCAGATATCGGAGTTGATTTTTATACAATGAAACTTGCGGAAGCGATTGAGCGAGAGTCTGGAAAAAAAAGCATTGTACTCAGGTTCAACCAACGTCCCATTGCAGAAGAATCTAAATCAGAATATTTAAAATCATACCGATTCAAAGACATAGATAAAATCAAAGACGCATTGAGTCGGCATTATGCGACACATTCCTTCATTTTTCTAGAAATTTTTATTGAGGATTCACCTGAACTTAAAAAGGCATTATTGGAAGAAGCAGATAGCATAGATAATTTAATGCCACTAAAGGAATCATCGGAAAGCCAAAGACCTACTCCAAATTTCATCTCTGAAGAATCTCGGTCCAACGAGATACTTTACCATGAAACGCAGCTAGAATCAATCATACACTCGGACCAGTTCAATAGACATATTACGAGAAAGGCAAGGGAACTTTCTGGAGTTCAAGTTGGATTGGCATTAGGTGGTGGAGCGGCCTTAGGTCTTGCACAGATTGGAGTCATGAAGGTTTTTGAAGAAGAGGGCCTACCAATTGACATCATTGCAGGAACGAGTATTGGTGCTGTCATTGGTGCTTTTTGGGCAAGCGGATTGGGATACAAAGGAATCATGCCACTATTAACCGAAATCGATTCCATCTTTAAAATGTTTAAATTGATTGATCTATCCTTCCCTGGTCAAGGATTACTGCATGGAAAACATGTTCGAAATCTATTGGAAAAATACTTGGGTGACTTAACATTTGAAGAGCTTCCCACAAAACTACTATTGATTTCTTGTGACATTACGAGTCGAAAGGAGATTGTCCTCTCCGAAGGAAAGGTATTGGATGCGCTCATGGCAAGCATTTCCATACCAGGAGTGTTTGCTCCTCAGACACAAGAAAATGGGAAAATATATGTTGATGGTGGAATCGTGAATCCGCTTCCAGTTTCTCCACTGACTCACGACGGTGTCGAGAGGATTATTGCCGTGAATTCGATGCCTTCCTCAAAAGACCAAATGAAAACGAATAAATTGGCAAATTTGAACGTTCTAGATATCATTGTAAACAGTTTATATTCTCTCCAATACCGCATTGGCAAGTATTCCGCTCAAGATGCAGATGTGTATCTCAATCCCATTCTACCCAACTCAAATTGGTTTGAATTTTGGCGCAGTGAAGAATTTATAAAATTAGGTGAACAGGTCGCAAGGGACTCCCTAACTGAAATTCGTAAGTTATACGAAAGAACTATTTAGCTCTTATGGATTTAGATTTTTTTCCTTTTTGGAAAAATATTTATTTGTCTTCCCTCAGTGGATTCAAATAAAGAGAATCAGCATCATTAGTTGGAACTGATAAAAAAATGATTAAAATATTTGCATTCCTTCCACTTACCTTTCTTTTCATTACATGTGATCTAATTTCTCCGAAAGAATCAGATGACAGATCGGCAATCATAGGATTACTCGCCCTTTCAAGAACGAGTTCCCTGTCCAATACGTCCACAGCAAGATTTCCTACTCCAAGCTGTGAAGTGTCTACTCCGGCTTTTTCTACTCTGAAGGACGCAGGTTTTGAATCTACCTGTGGCCAGTCTGGATGCCACATTACTGGAGGATCAGCCGCAAATAAATTCCGAGCCTCTTTGTATTCGGAAGTTTTGACTTATGTAAATTCTGGAGTCCCATCAACATCGCTACTTTATAGAGAGCAGTCCACCGGTTCCATGTCACAATACACAACACAAGCGATTGATAAGGCGATCTATTGTTGGATTTTAGGTGGAGCAAAACAATAACAGATGCTAGCTTCAACCAGAGTTCTTTTTTTATTTATATCTGTATTTCATTTTGCATGTTCTTACAATTCTGCAACTAGCGAAGAAAGGGAAATTGCAACAAATGCGATTGTTCTAGCTATTGCCACAACTCCGGCTCCTGCCATCTCTTGTGATTCTACTTCGCCATCCTTTTCTACCTTGGGAACTGCTGGCTTTGATTCATCTTGTGGAAGATCAGGTTGCCATAATGGAACTGTAAGATTCAACACGGCAAACTATAGTCAGGTGAGAGGACTTACCACTCCAGGAAACACGAATACATCTACTCTTTATTCTCAGATAAAAGGTGGAATGGCAATCTATTCAAATCCAACAATCGATCGAGCCGTCTTTTGTTGGATTCAGGGTGGCTCAAATCCGTGAGATCTCTGCTTTTTATTTTTTTTGCGATTTTTTATCTATATTCAAATCTATATTCTTCTCCAAATCAATGGAAAGCGACTTCAGGAAAAGTGTACTTCAAATCCGAAACCGATTTAGAAACCATAACGGGAAATGGAGAAGTTATTTCAGGTTATCTAGACCTTGTTTCAAAAAAAATTAAAATTGAAGTCCCTCTGGGAAACATAAAGACAAGTAACAAATTGCAGACGTCCCATCTCCATGATAATTACTTTGAAATAGATAAATATCCCGTGGCCATATTTGAAGGAGATGTCGCCGAAATTAAACAATCAGGAGAAGTTAAGGCAATTGGCTCACTCACATTACATGGATTAAAGAAAGAGAATGTGACTATTTCAGGGAATTTAGAAAAAACTCAGCTTGGCCTTGAACAAATATCATACTTTACAATCAATTTAAAAGACCATAATATTGAGGTTCCAAAATTGGTGTTTTTAAAAGTAAATCCAATCATCCAAGTAAAAGTGAAAATCCTGTGGGAAATCGAATGAAATTATTTTTATATTCAACTACGCTGCTTCTCATTTTTCCAACGTTTGTCTTTTCCCAAGCGAAGTCTAACACTCATTTCATGGGATCAAGTAATATTTTTATGCCTTCGACCGAAGACGTAGGTAAAAATAATCTAGTATTTCGCTTCAACCACCGTTTTGGAAATGCAAAGGCAGGATTTGATGAATTCTATGGACTAGACCTAGGAGCAAATACACAACTAGCCCTCGACTACGGAATCACAGATAGATTGATGGTTGGTGTTGCTCGCACTTCTCAAAATAAAACTTGGGAATTTCGCTCAAAGTTCCGGATCATTTCTCAAGATTGGTTTCCATTTACGGTCAGTCTTTTTGGAGCGATCGGACAGGAAACTTCAAGTCAAAGTTATACGTTCAATTATTTCAATCGAAGTTGGTCAGGTAACAGTGCTGTAGATGCACAACTGAATCGAAATTTGAATACCTATACGCTAACTGACAATGATAAAAGATCCTATTTAACATCTCTCTTGATTTCAAGGAAATTTTCGGAAACAATTTCGCTACAAGTATCGCCAATGTATGTTCACCGAAATTTTACTCCCGAACAGACGAATCATGATCGAATTGGAGTTGATATTGGCGGTAGAATCAAACTATCCACTCGTGTCGATTTTACCTTCAATGCTATCTTCACTCCCAAACGAGATTATTTTGGTCAATCTTATACCGAAGAATCGCAAAAGTCTTCTACAACAGGTGTCAATCAGTTGACCAGTGACCAAATCAATACAGGTCTTCGAAATGGTACGCTCACAACCTCTGAAATATTATTACGAAATGTTTTGTTGGATGAACCCGTAAAACATAGATTTATACCACTAGGAATCGGCTTTGATATTGAAACAGGTGGACATGTCTTTCAGCTTTTCATATCAAACAATCGAACTCTGGCTCAAACTCAATTGCTAAGAGGCGCTGATTTTGATCTTCGGAAAAATGAATTTTGCCTAGGCTTCAACATCATGCGTCAATTTAGCTTTGATACGGAAAAAGAAGCTTGGTAGCTTTCGAAGTTTAGTTTTACTGGGATTCAATCTCGATCTGGAGATAGGATCACAATGTTGAAAGGATCTCTCTCAAACGGAATTGAATCTTTGATTGTTTCTGAAAACCTTAGCGCCCCAGTGATCACCGTGCCCGTCGTTAAACCCGCGAAAATCCCTTCTTTTTCATAAAGATCGGCTTGCAAGTGTAAAGCTTCTTCTTGGTTTACGGGAAATACTCCGTCTACCAATTTTGGATCATAAACTGCTGGTAAGGAAATTTCTTCCTGCGACTTTTTATCCTTTGCCTTTGCATAAAGGAGAAAAGGAGAATTTGATTTTCCAGCAAGTAAAACCTTTGTTTTTGAATTTTGAGATTTTAAGTAACGACCTATACCTGTGATTGCCCCGCCTGTTCCCGGAGCAGAGATAATGGCTCCCACTTTGCCTTGGAGATCACGCCAAATTTCTGGGCCTGTAGTTTTGAAATGAAAATTAGGATTTGCTGGATTTGAACTCTCATCGGGAATCCACCCGTTTACTTTTTGGGCCTTTTTCATCGCCAAATCAAATAATAAGCCTGAGTCAGCAACACTTGTGACTGTCACTTCTGCTCCATAACTACGTAAGGTTTGAATCCTTTCAGGAGCAGTAGAAAGTGGAACTAGGCAAAAAACCGGATACTCCCGAATCTTACCAATCCAGGAGTAACTTATGGAGGAAGATCCAGCTCCGTATAACACAACAGACATACCTTTCTTCAATTTACCACGTCTTTCTGCATCTACAAACATAGCAAGAGCTGTTCTATCTTTAGCGGATCCAGTCGGATTTAAAAACTCTGCTTTTAAATACAGCTGTATACCAGAGTATTCAGAACCGATTCGATTCAGCCGGATGAGAGGAGTGTTTCCAACAAGTTCGAGGATGCTGTCCTTAATCGGATTTGCAACAGAAAGCTCCTTTCCAAAGATACCTTGGACATTATTCAATGCCTGAAGTAAGCTATTGCCAAAATCATCAATACCTTTGGAGATTGGATCAAACATGACTTATTTTACTTTAAGTAGTTCAACTTCAAAAATGAGTGTGGAATTGGCAGGGATGGGGCCAACAGGTCGGTTCCCATAACCCATTTTAGGTGGAATTGTAAGCTTGCGTTTACCACCTTCTTTCATACCAACGATTCCCTTTTCCCATCCTTGAATGACTTGTCCTGCACCCAAATCAAATTGAAAGGGCTCGCCTCGATCTACAGAGGAATCGAATACCTTTCCATTGGTAAGTTTACCAGTGTAGTGAACCGTAACTGTTGTTCCTCGAACCGCTTCTTTACCAAGTCCAATCTTCGTGTCTTGGATAAGCAAATCGTCTGATGCAAAAAGAGAAGTAAATCCGATAAGCAATAATAATTTTGCGAATACTTGTTTCATATATTGATTATACAACTTTTCGATACAACCAGGGAACTTCTTTTTGGTTTTTCTCTTCAAATTTTGTGATTTTATCCACTTTTTTCATGGTCAGTCCTATATCATCCAAACCATTCAAAAGACAATACTTCCGAAATGAATCCACATCAAAAGAGTATGAAGTTCCAACTTCTGTCAGAATGGTTTGTTTCTCCAAATCAATGGTAAGTGTCGCTCCTGGCTTTTTGGAAATCACCTGGAAAATTTCCTCCACCTTCTCAAAAGGAAGCTGAATCGGTAGCATACCATTCTTGAAACAATTATTAAAAAAGATATCCGCAAACGATGGAGCGATGATGCAACGGAATCCATAATCTTCTAAGGCCCAAGGCGCATGTTCCCTCGATGATCCACAACCAAAATTGTCCCGTGTCACAAGAACCGTTGCTCCCGCATAACGGGGAGCATTCAATTCAAAATCAGGATTTGGAATTTTGCCAGCATCATCTAGAAATCTCCAATCATGAAACAAATGTTGCCCAAATCCTGATCTTTCAATTTTTCTCAAAAATTGTTTTGGGATGATTTGGTCTGTGTCGACATTCGCTTTATCAAGCAATGCAGTAAGTCCGGTTAGTGTAGTGAATGATTTCATGTTTGATCCTATTTCCAGTTTCTGATATCTACAAAATGACCTTCGATGGCAGTGGCCGCAGCCATGGCCGGTCCGACCAAATGGGTTCTACCACCCTTGCCTTGCCTTCCTTCGAAGTTCCGGTTTGAAGTTGATGCACATCTGTCTCCTGGTGAAAGAACGTCATCGTTCATCGCAAGGCACATAGAACAGCCTGGATTCCTCCATTGAAATCCCGATTCAATGAATATTTTATCCAGCCCTTCTGCTTCCGCTTGGCGCTTGACACGTCCGGAGCCTGGAACGATGATCGCTTCGACAGTTGGACTCACCTTTTTACCTTCCACCGTTTTTGCGACAACGCGCAAATCTTCGATTCTCGAATTTGTGCAAGAGCCAATAAATACTTTGTTTACTTTTATGTCTGAAAATTTTTGACCTGGTTTTAAATCCATATACGCTAAAGCAGACTCAGCAGACTTTTTTTGAACAGGATCAGAAAAATCAGATGGGCTTGGAACTGTTGAAGTTACAGGTAAAACTTGTCCCGGTGAAGTCCCCCAACTTACCATGGGAGCAATTTGTGAGGCGTCTAAAACAACTGTTTTGTCATACTTTGCACCAGCATCCGTTGCGTAAGCTCTCCACTTTTTTTCAGCAAGATTCCAATCTTCTCCCTTTGGAGCATAGTCTCTACCTTTGATGTACGAAATCGTTGTATCATCTGGTGAGATGAGTCCAGCACGAGCTCCGGCTTCAATGGCCATGTTACAGATGGTCATACGACCTTCCATTGACAAAGATCGAATCGCCTCGCCCGTAAACTCAATGACGTAGCCAGTAGCTCCGTCTGTTCCGATCTTTCCGATGATCGCAAGCACAATGTCTTTTGCGGAAACCAGCGGAGATAATTTTCCATCTACCCTGATTTCCAACGTTTTCGGTTTCTTTTGAACAAGCGTCTGGGTAGCGAGTACGTGTTCCACTTCGGAAGTTCCAATTCCAAAGGCAAGAGCACCAAAAGCCCCGTGAGTTGCCGTATGGGAATCACCACATACAATGGTCATTCCAGGATGAGTGATCCCTAATTCAGGAGCGACAACGTGAACGATTCCGTTGTCCGGATGGTTGATATCAAAAAGATTGATTTGGTTTTCCTTGCAATTGTTCTCCAAAGTTTTCATTTGTAGAACAGCAATCGGATCAATTTTACTTAGATCCTTGGTTCGTGTGGATACGTTATGATCCATAGTTGCATAAGTTGCATCTGGTCGTCTAACCTTTCGCCCAGTAAGTTTTAAATTTTCGAATGCCTGTGGGCTTGTAACTTCATGGACAAGGTGGCGATCAATATAAATGATGCAGGTTCCGTCTTCGTCATCAACCAAATGATCGTCCCAGATCTTCTCAAACATTGTTTTCATTCGGACATACCCCTTCTTAAGTCATACCCCGTACTGGGGGTAGAACGTCCAGAGAATTTGAAATCAAATGACCTTGGAATTATGGTGTTTGAACTGTCGTTCCACTTTGGTAGGTCCCTGACGTGCAAAGCGCCTGCGCTGCAGAGGTATTTGCAATGATCGGAGAGGTATAGACAGAAACTATGGTCCCGACGCTTGAAGTTGTCAGCTTGCATGACCCGACAACATTCGTCTCAGTGCATTTTGAGGTTTGTTTTGTACCTCCAGAGAGACAGTCCGAAAACAAACCGTAATAATTTTGACAGATCCCAGTGGAGGAACTATTGTCACATGCAAACTTAAAGGTGGATGTTGAAGAAGTCCCATTCAAAAGGTCGGTTAGAGTTGAATCTGAAACAGACTGCAGAGCTGTCCCCGAGGCAATCACCGTCAAACCGTCTGTTTGATAATTGGATTTGCTGTAAAGATAAAGAAGATAGCTACCAGACTTTAAAAAACTAATCGTTGTTGTGCTCCCAACAACGGTCAAATTATATTCAGTGCCTGTAATCGCCCTAGTATCAGAGTCCAAATTCAATGGACAGCTACTTGATAGATAGACGTTTGGAGACAATACTTGATTAAAAACTATGTTGGTTGCAATTTGTGCACCTTTGACTTGCACGATGGCGTAGTATGTGTCTCCAACGAGTCGAGTATTTACTACTTGCGAAGTCGTCGAAACATTCGTGTAACCTGCTTTCAGCTGATTCGATATACCCGCAACGGTGCAACCATCGGCTCCTGATTCACGAGCCAAAAGGGATGCGGCGGTAGAAGATGTGTCATCCGACTTTGTATTACATGAAAGAATGAAAAAACATAATATCAAAAAAAGATTCAAAGAGCGGATAAAATCAATGTTAAATAATAAAGTCATTTATCTACCCCTAAAGGAAAAAATTGTCTTTCCGATCCGAATCTCATCCAAATCATGTAAAGCTTTGGGTCTAAGCAACTTCTTACCATTTAATAACACACCTGATTCAGATGCGCAATCAAAAAGTAAATGTCGACCTCTAACCTTTTTGATCTTTGCATGAATTAGGTTTACATAAGGATCTGACAGCATTAAGTCACATTCTTCACTTCTTCCAATCGTAGTTTCTTCTGACTGGATTGGATACTTCGATCCACTCAAATTTCCATCCTTAAATACGATGACTGCAGTATGGTAGGTTTCACCAAAAATCTCTTCTCTATCTAAATATTTTGCAATAATCTCGTTCTCTCTAGCCTTTTCAGCCACGTCTCCGTATACTCGTTCGTATATTTCGACCTCATTTTTGCTTCTTTCCGTATCTTCTGTTGGAGAGGCTATTTTTCTAATCGTTGGAACTTTGGATTTTGTATTAAAAGAATCTTTTGATTTTGCTAAATCAAATCCTCTTAAATAAAATAGAACAGAAAAACACAATATAATAAAAAAGAAAAGTACAGGATAAAAAACGAACGGATCAATGAACTTTAGGTAGAGTGAATTTAAAGCTGAGATTTCGTAAGGAAATGTGACGCCACCTTCTTCACCAAAAGAGATGTTTACATTTAAATTAGATTGTGACCAAACCGAAACATTCCAAGGAGAGATATAGACCAAACGCACTTTAGGAAGGCTCGCGGTATTTAATTCTTGGAAGAGATTTCCGATTCCATCTTCACTCGTGATTGCGAAAAACTTTCCATTCACATAACTTGCAAGTTTCTTCGTTTCCAAACTATTTGGTGATACGACAAAAACTTTTAAATTTTCTTGATTTACTTTCTTTGCAAAATCTGCAATTCGGAATTTATCCTCCCATTCAGTTTGTAAACTTACTGTGATCAAAATTTTATTAGCATGATCGTCGTTCTTCATTCTGTTTACGACCTTTTCCCAAGATCGAAGCGGAAACTTTGGATCCTTTTCTTTTGGAAGCGAAAAAGAAGGTGAAAGTTTGGAAGCCGGAATTCCTTCAAAAAAATGAAATTGATCGTCTGATTGGACATTCAAATAAAATCGACCTTTGGATTTTTCAACCAGAGATGCGATATTATGCGAAAATTGCATTAGCCATTTTTTCTCTTCCCAATTCGCATAACTTGGAATAGATAAATAAACATGTAATGGAAATGGTTCAGAGTGTACGGACAAATTGTAATCTGATGCTACTTTTTTCGCAGTATTTAACTCTTCCGTGATTAGAACTTCCTTTTCTATTGAAAGCAAGTTTTCCCGAACTTTCAAATCAACGGATATTTGTGGATAACGACTCGTATCGAAATCAATGATCTGATACTTTGCCTCGGCATTCACTGATTTTGAAAAAGAAAAGTAAGAAAATAATAGAAAGCTATAAAGGACAGATTTAAGCAAAGATTTGGTGTGCATATTCCAGTGCTTTCCCATATTCTGTTTCTGGTTCAAATTTTTTATCCTTTACCTGTAGGGTTTCGATCACCCTACCTTCTTTCATTATCGTAATTTGAGATGCCAGACTTGCGACGATACGGAGGTCATGCGAAATAAAAACAACGCCAGAACCCGAAGTCTTTGCCATTTCTTTAACTTTTGAGAGCACCCAAAATTCGGTAGATGCATCTAGCCCGGTGGTTGGTTCATCTAAAACGAGAATACGCGGATTGGCAAGGAAGGCGAGAGACAAACAAATCCGTTGTTTTTCACCTCCCGAGAGTGTTGATGGGAGTCTCGATAGCGTAGAATTGTCCAATCGAATGCCCATATCTTGCCAGAGAGAAAGAATGCGTTCTTTATCAAAAGGTTCATCCAAGCCAAAACGAAAGAAATCCGAAATTTGATCTCCCAAGGGACGATAGGGATGGAAAGCAAGATTCGGGTTCTGCGGGACAAGAAACAATCGTTTCGCTTGCCCATAAGAGTGGAGTCTGGCTCTTGATTCTTCAAAGCTCAAACCCAAAATAGACCAATGTTTCGAATCCAAACTCCATCCTTCTGGAATCAAACCAAAAAGAGAGTAAGCAAGTGTGGTTTTTCCTGATCCCGATTCTCCAATAACAGCATGGATCTGATTGGATGATAGAGATAAATCTATTGATTTCCAAACTTGATGCTTGTTATGCGAATCTAAATTCGCACCTTGAATTTGGATCAAAAAACTCAAAATCAATCCAAACCAAATAGATCTTTTTCGATGATACTACATAAAATATGCCCAATCAGGATATGAGATTCTTGGATACGAGCAGTGACTTTAGATGGCACAATCAATTCTAGAGTTCCTTTTCCTTTCAATAGCCCACCGTCTCCTCCCAAAAACAGAAGAGATCTCATACCAATTCTCTTTGCTTCCTCTAAAGCCAAAATTATATTCTTGGAATTTCCAGATGTGGTGATTCCAACAAATAAATCTTCTGGTCTACCAAAAGCCTCAATCTGTCGTTTGAAAATTTGTTCATATCCGTAATCATTGGAACAGGCGGTAAGTACTGCTTGATCTGAATTTAATGCCAAGGCTGGAATGGCCCTTCTCTCGTTACCCCCTTTGTAGCGAACAACCAGCTCGGCCGCAATGTGAGAAGCATCACAACTTGATCCGCCATTCCCGCAAAAATACAAGATACCCTTTCTGTTCAATACATCAGTACACAAGTTACCAGCCTCTTCGATAGCGGGCATTAAATTTTGTAAGACCAATGCCTTAACATCTATAGATTCTTGGATGGCAGTTTGAATTAGTTGCTTATGTTTCATTTTCTATCTCACGCCTTGTTTTGATTAGATTGATTTTTTCAGAGAATTCTCGTAGGACCTTGCCAAAACCAAAAATATTTTTGTTTTTACCGTGCGGATAGTTGGTTTCAGTCGTTTTGCCGGAGTTTAAAAAAAAGTATTCATCCCTAACGAGTAGAAGCTGTCGTTCGGTAGCAACGGATTCAAAAAAGGTCTTTAAATCTTCGCCTAAAGCTAAAATCAAAAGAGCCATCGAATTTGCGGAAATCTGGAGTAGAAGCTGTTCTTTCCAAAAGGTTTCCCATTCAAGAATGATCCTCCAATCGGGAACTCTTTCCTGATGGAGCTGGAAATCCAACTCTGCCCGCGGTAAATCGATCCTTTGCAAAAATCCTTCGATGGAGGAAAAGTCAGATTGGATCGCTCTGTTTAAATCACCCTCATCTATAAAAATAATGCCGGTCACCTTACCATCCTTATTGGTATAGAGACTGTTGCCTGTTGCGACCACAACGGAAAAAGAATCCCCATCCAATCGAAATAGCTTTTCGTTGGTTTTGTTTACCTTATATCCAGATCGTTCTACAACTAAACCTTGTTCCACTTGCTTTGTTAGTAGAACTGTCGTCCATTTTTCAGATGCAAGTTTCCATTCAACATGAAAACTTTGCGGTCTTTTTTTCGGAGGTTCAGGTTGTGAATCAGTTTTTTTTCTCGACAGGATTCCACCAAACAATCGTTTTAAAAACGTCGATTTATTCTTTTTTGCCATAGTCCTTTCTCACATTGGAAGGCCGGTCTATAAAATTATGCTCAAGTTCATACATTTTTGCATATTTGAGAAAGGTAGAAAAGCTGGAAGCTAGTGCAATATAGAGTCCTGGTATTCCGTCTAAAAAGCCAAATTTGAAAATAAAAATCTCAAAAAATTTCCCTATGGGTTTGAGCAATGATTTCATTAGGGAAAACTTTTGACCTTTTGTTTGCCTTGAAAAGGCAACGATAGAAGAGAATTGATTGATGGTTGTTAATTGATGAGAAAAATCAACAAAACTATAATGTAAAATATTCCCTTTCATTACTTTCCCTTTTTTCGAATCTACAATTTGGATGAAATCGTGTGGATTCTCACCTACCCATTTTGCATATTTCTTTTGAAAGAGACGATATCTTCTAACTGGATACCATCCGCTATGCCTAATCCACCTTCCCATATGAAACGTTAGGCGAGCAATTTGAAATCCTTGTATTTCATCAGAAATCGGTTGATTTAAAAACTGTTGTATTTCCTTTCTTAGTTCCTCATCCACCCGTTCATCGGCATCGAGAGAGAGAATCCAATCATGCGAACAATGAGAAATAGCTAGATTTTTTTGTTCTACATGCCCAAAAAATGGATTTTCTAAAAATTTAATTTTTTTTTGACTTAGTGCAATTTCTTTCGTTCGGTCGGTGCTAAATGAATCAAGCACCACAATCTCGTCGGCGATTGATTCCACAGAACGAATACAATCCAAAATGTTCTTTTCTTCGTTGAATGTAATAATTGCAACGGATAGTTTTCTTAGAGGATGACTAGACACAAAGTTGTCCATCACATTCTATTGTTGCTATGATTCCAAAAGTCCACTGGAGAGACCTGAGTTTTGTATTTTTTGGGATGTTTCTCATAAGCCTTACGTTTTCTGTCACAATCTCACAGGGCTTTGCCATCCTGTCCATACTTTGTTACCTCCTTTTTCAATTTCGAAAATTCAGCGACCTCCCTCTACTTTTTCTCACTGGAATCTCTATCTATATTTGGATTCTTTTGGTTGCAGTCTACAGGCAGAACGATTCATCCATGTCTCTTTGGTATCAAATTACGCATTCGGAATTTAGTGATATTTGGATGCTACTCATACTTTTACCTGCACAGTCCTTCTCTCAAAAACAGAGGAAACGCATTCGAACTTTACTAAGATATTCAGCAATCTTACTCATTCTTTTTGGTTTGGTATCGTTCTTATTTCCCTATCGACTTTCAACTTATATCATGGACGGATTTGCCTACTTGGAAGGGAGGAGACTCCCCCATCTGATTGCTGAAATCCCTATCATCCGCTGGAATATTTATCTGCCGATAGGAATCCAGAATACCCACCTAACTTACGGTGGTCTACTTGCATTATTCCTACCAATTTTATTTTTTGATATTCTGACTTTTTTTCGAATCCGATTTTCCAAATTGAATTTTAAACTTTATACAGTTTATCCGGTGATTTTGTTTTTTTGTTTCGGGATTTTGTTACTGTTCTTCAACCAAAGTCGTTCTATTTGGATTGGTTTATTTCTAGGATTTTGCCTCACAATCGACTTCAAAAAAGCAATAAAGTTAATAAGAAAAAAATCAATAATGATACTTTCGTTATTTGCTCTAATTTCTTTATTACTTTTCCTTTTGTTTCAATACAATTGGCTTTTCCAAAGAAGCATTCAGCAATTATTCGCCAAACAAACATTAGAAAATCAAAGAATTTGGATTCATAAAGCAAACATAGCTAATCTAACAGAACAACCATTCATCGGTGTAGGTTCTGGAAACTATAAAGAAACTTTTGAATCCGTTTATGAGCCGATTCTTTCTGAAATGCCCTACTTATTTTATGAAATTTCAATTACTCCCAAATCGCATGCCCATCATGATTTTCTTCATTTTTTTGTGCTTGGTGGAGTCGTTGCGGGGATTATTTTTTTATTCTTCTGGCTGATTATTTTGTTTCATCTCTTAAATGATAGAAAGTTTAATCCGTCACTGGTCGGAGCTTATGCTATTTTTATAGGGGGGTTGTTTCAATGTTATTTTTTAGATGATGAAGTGCTCCTACCTTTACTTGCTATAGTCTCATTAAAGGTAAACAAAATCGATACTTCTCGATTCGCAGTCCGGAAACTCATTCCTGCCATTTTTGTATTAATCGTTCCAATTTCTGTGTCTATTATTTATACGATTTATATGATTCGACTTCATCCGAAGGATCTCTTTGTCCATCGTACCCGACAAGCAAATAACACACTTTCCATCCAAGCACAAAAAACAATCAATGGGAAACCTATTGAGATTGAATCAGAAGTGGAACAATTTTATTTCAAGTTAGAAGGTTGTTTAACTCATTTCTCAACTTTTCGGCAAACTCCGAAGGCAAGAATGGAACCTCTCCTACTAAATATTCTGCTCCCTGAAGAAAACTCTGAAGATGTCAGTTATCCGAATCGATATGAAATGGAAATTAGAATTCGTGATACATTTGATCAGGATCGATTTTTCAAAGTGCATTCTGAAAGCGTTATCGGAATATCTTCCGGTTCACTTTTTAAAGGAAGAAACGAAATACAAATGAAAGTTACAGACTTACCAAGGTATGAGGAAATCAAATTTTATGACTTTGGAATTCGTTACTACTATGAAAAAAAGAAAGAAAAAAAGATGTTACCCGCTATCCATCTGAACGCAAATTGCGATTAGGCTAACCAGACAAACTGATTCGAATTGAAGTATATACTCATTTAAAATGTAGTTTATCCAAAGAAATTTAGGTAGGATATCTAAAAGGATAGAGTTGTATCAGTTTAATTCTCCATGAGATGATTTAGTTCCTTTCGATATTTTTTTAGTCCTCATTCATGAACTGGGACGACCTTTACTTTACGTTTTGTTACCATGATAGCACGGAAAAAGGAAGGCCAAATGAAAACACTCATACTCTCAATATTTCTTATGCTATTTCATTTCTCATGTAAAGAAAAGGGAAAAAAGAACGATGAAAATCTTCTCTTGTTATTAGCTGTGACTCTTCCAAAATGTGATTACTCAATCACTGCGGAAAATAAGACACAAACCATTGTAATTCCAGCAAATAGTTCGACATACTCGATCTGTGGATTTGATAATGCTGCTACCGCTATCAATCTAGCCCAAGTTGGTAAATACACGATGCGTTTAAAGGCAGGTGCAGTATTGCTCACTTGTAGAGGGGGTTTATCTGGCAGTCGAACATTACCTGTTGGAGCTTCAATTACGAATGCAAAAACTTCTGCCAATGAAGTTATCTTTCCGAGTTCGACAGTTTACTTAAATCGTACTTTCGATTCCACAGACAAACTTGTGATGAATGTTTCTGGAATCAACTCCGCGGGATTTTCTTGTGGAGCATCTGTTTCGAGTTCCCCTGCTTCTACCCTAACGGCTCCACCCATTTTAACATTTTCTTTTCCAGCTGAGTCTGGTATACCTATACAGGAAGGATATACCCTTTCGGGTTCCTGTAATCGAAGTTCCACAAATACTTGTAATGATTGGTTCGCAATTTCGGGTTCGACGCTGAGCAGTGCAAGCTTTTGCGGAGCAAGTTCTTTAGGAACTTTTGTAAGCGCGAGTTGCTCCCAAAGAAGCGAAAATTCGAGTAAAAAGATCGCTGGCGTTTGTCTTTACACCGACTCATCTTTAGGTAATAGAAGCAATAAATTCTATTATGAACCAACCTTTAATTTCGAAAGTGCAAAGACTGATTGTAATAGTTTGAAAGGTGCAATTAGCGAATTTTAAATTCAAAGTTTACTATGATCTGATGATTTGCTTTCGATATTCAGTAGGTGTTTTTCCAGTATATTTTTTAAATGCAGAATTAAATGCGGACTTGGATTGAAACCCTACTGAAAATGCAACATTTAAGATATTGGTCTCCTTCTTTTTTAAAAGATTGCAAGCTTCATTGATTCTGTATTCATTTAGAAAATGAGAAAAAGGTTTACCTATCTTTTGGTTTATAAGATAAGAAAGCTGATCGATCCGAATGCTCAATCGTTTGGCTAAAATATTTAAGTTTAAATTTTCATCTAAGTAAACTTTTTCTATATCCATTAAACGGATTAAGTCTGCGATAATCTGATCCTCGTTAAGAGAGGAAATACGATTTTTCGAATTCTTATCTAATCTTACTTGCCTATACTGTTTGATTTCTGTTACATGTTCAAATTTTTGGTCAAGATTTTGATAACTTTTGAAACCCCAAAAACCAAGTGAGAGTAAAAAGACAAATATGCCAAATGGCAGGAGCGGAATTTCTAGACTCTTCGTAATATATGAGATACCCATTTCTAAAAAACCGAAAAACAAAAGGAAAGAGAGTCCAATCAAAATAAAAGAAAGATCGTTTTTCGCTGCTATTAAATAACGTATGGCTGGCGGAAAATACACGAGTAGCGCAAAGACACATAACAAATGGAAAGCGACAAGAAAGGTATTGTATTGTGCAATTTCGAAATTTACAAAAATCTCTACGATGACCCAAAAAAGAAATAAAACCAAGGCGCCATATTTAAATCGAATCGCCCATTTGTTTTTTATGAGGATCGCTAAAAAGAATAAAAGTGTACACGGGAAAAGATACAAACTCCCAAATAAAATATGAGGCCAGATTGAATCCGGGATAAAGCTAAACATAAGTCCGATTAGTCCATTCCCGATCGAAATCGAATAAGCACTGGCGGTAAAAAGCAAAATGGCTAAAGATAAAAACCTAACATCAGAGAAACGAATGAAAAAAATAAAAAGGGAGATCAACGCAAATAGCAGGTAGAAAAGTGCAAATAGAATCAAAAAGGCATCTCTTTTTATTTGTAAGATCCATAAATCAGACAAACTACCAATAAATACCTTGTTCAACGAGGGAATATTTTCCCCACTTCGCAATAAAATTTTTAAAGTACAATCCTTAATCGGTATGGGCAATAATAGCATTTTATAACCTATTCTTTTCCCAACTTCAGGATACCCAATCTCACTGCCGCATAAATTGATACTTGTCTCTAAATTCACCGAGACTAATACATATGCGCTTTCTAGTGTTATATTAGTAAGTTGAGCGACGTAAGTTTTTTCGAAATAGATCGATTTTACAGTGCTCTCCTCATTTATTTCATCAAATTGGAGCGGCTTGGATATCCAACCATGAGAACATCCAAATAAGAAGATCAATGAGGAAAAACAAAGTGAATGAAAATGCGTCATAGTTGGAACTGAATCGTCCAGCAAGTAAAGAACTAGGAATGAAGAGTGCGTCAAGAAAAAAGCATCGTCAATAGATGCATCCTGGAGCGGGAATCACTTCAAGCTTCGGCCTTCCTGGCCTTTCGCTTTCAGCCCGTCCTACTCGACACCTCGGACTTCGTGTCCTCGGAAAAATGCTCACGCTCTTCCACCCTAGGCTTACGCCTACCTCGCCTGCGGCTTCTAAAAAGCCTCCGCGGGGTCGCTACCATTTTTTCGTCTCGCAGTCGTTCGATTCGTACCTGGAGCGGGAATCGAACCCGCACGGGATTACTCCCACAGGATTTTAAGTCCTGTGTGTCTACCAATTCCACCATCCAGGCAAATTGTTTCAGTGTGGAGGCGTCGGCCGGATTTGAACCGGCGGTCAAGCTTTTGCAGAGCCATGCCTTACCACTTGGCTACGACGCCTTATCTGACTTTGGATAGGTTGAAATAAGAGACTGCCCTGTCAAATGGATTTGTTTCGAACATTTTAACCAAATTGTAATAATACAGATGATAATTTCATTGGAAGCATTTCTCTTTTCGCTTTCCTTACAATTATGAAACGAATTCAATACCTATCCATTGCACTGTGTCTTTTTTTAGCGTTATCTCTCCAGTTGAGTGCTGATACCGTAACAATCAAAAAGACAAAAGAAGTTTTGGAAAATGTGAAAACATCTGCGGCAAACAAAACAGAGACAATCGTCGAATCCAAAGATGGAAAAACTCAAACTTTGAAAAATTCTCAAATTACAGTTGTAAGTGCACCGGTAGTTTGGGAGGAACCGAAGCCAGAAGAAAAGCCAAGCTTTTTCAAACGCCTATTCGGTCCCAAAAAAGAGGAACCTAAATCAGAAAATAATACTGTTGTAGCCACTGCAAATAACACGGAAGCGGCGAAAGCAGACGAAGCACCAAAATCTTTTTTTGACAGAAGATTCCCAGAACTTGCGATGGGCGCAATGGCAATTCTATTCCTCGTTCTACCTTAGTTTATTCCCATTCAATGGTTCCCGGTGGTTTGTGTGTTAAATCATAAAAAACTGCCGAGATACCTTCCAGATTTACTAACTCAGATGTAATCCGATTTAGAATTGATTTTTCCATTTCATAGAAGTTAGCTGTCATTGCTTCCTGTGATTCAACTGGTCGCAAAACAATCCCATAGGTTCCCTCTTTTAAACTAGCGGGTACTAAGACAACGGGCATTTGCCAAATGGAAGTATGAATGCCTTCTTCAAAGATGATCCTATTGACAATGGCATCTGCTTCACGCAATAAGTCGGCATGTTCCTTATCCATTTTCAATTGTGTATAGCAGAACTCTTCTGGTATAACTTTCAATCCGGGAGTAAATACAACTCGGTTCAATGCCTTGATTGAATTCGTGATTTGGATGGACAGTTGATCCAATTCTTTCCAAGAAAGGGATGAATCAGCGATGACTGCTGCATGTGCGTAACTTCTTTGGTCCCCTTGGACACCGACTGATTGTATGGGAAGTATTCCTACACTAACTTCCTGATTTGATTTTGCGATTAATTCCTTCAAGGATGGAAGAATCCCTCGATCTCTATTTTCTTTAGATGCGATCATTCTAACTACAAGACCAGGACCTGGAAAGGGATGCCTTTCAATCCAAACTTTGGGCAAACCTAACATTTTACCTAATTCTCTTACTTCGTCTTTGTAAAGATCTGCGATGGGTTCTACAATCTTACCTTCTTCGATTAGTTTTTGAATGGCAGGAACTCGGTTGTGGTGTGTCTTAATTTTGTGCGAATGTTTTGTTCCACCAGATTCAATCGTATCTGGATAAATGGTACCCTGTCCTAGTATCCAGTTGTTTGTATCTAATTTCATCGTATCGACTGCCTTTCCTTGAACTTTAAGGAATAGATCTCCTACGATTTGACGTTTTACTTCTGGATCTGACTGTCCATCCAAGGCTTTGTAAAATTCATCACTTGCATCCCATATCGTTAAATCAAAGCCCATCTGGTTCAAATTTGATTTGAGGTCTGATACTTCATTTTTTCTCATAAAACCAGTATCGACTAACAAACCCTTCACACGATCTTTTCCCAATGCCTTTGCCAATAAGAGATAAGCAACAGAAGAATCGACTCCTCCCGAAACTAGCAAAAAAACATTTTTCCCAATTGGTACTTTTTGTTGCAATACAGCCACTTCTCTATCGAGAAACGACTGAAGAGTCCAAGTATTGGAAACGCCACAAATTTCGATAAAGTTTGATAAGAATTTTTCACCTTCAATGGAATGAGTTACTTCTGGATGAAATTGTATTCCATATTTTTTATTTCCTTCGTCGGAGACAAATGCATAACGGCAATCTTGCGAACTCCCTTTCACCGTGAAACCGATTGGCAATTTTGTAACTTCGTCACCATGACTCATCCAAACCATAGATTGATTTGAAACGGAGGAAGAAAGACCCGAGGATTCCTGGCTGGACAACTCTAATAACGCTGGTCCATATTCCTTATTTGAGGAAGAGATAACCGATCCACCTAACTTTTGCATTAATAATTGATGCCCATAACATATGCCTAAAATGGGAATCTTTAGTTCAAAAAAAGCATCTGGTAATGTCGGAGCATCTACCTCGTAGACACTCGAAGGTCCGCCAGAGAGAATTAAGCCAGCATAAGATCTGTATTTTTCTATGTCTTCTTCATTGGAAAGAATTTCAGTAAAGGCACCCAGTCGTCGGACTCTGGAAGCAATCAAATGAGCGTATTGGCCGCCGAAATCGATAACGGCTATTTTTTTATCACTTTTCATGGGATGGTTCCAAATTATTTTTGCATTTACTAAGGTAAACAAATGTCGGAAAAAAAATCCGCCTCTTCCTATGAGGACAAACAAGACCATATCCTGGATTGGAAGACTCCTAGCATCGAATGGTTTGAGAATATCTACGCCGGTAAAGAATACACAATCGAATTTACATTCCCTGAGTTTACAGCAGTCTGTCCCAAAACAGGACTGCCTGACTTCGGTTCTATATTTATCGAATACATTCCAAGATCTCGCTGTTTTGAACTGAAATCATTAAAAGAGTATTTTTTAGCCTATCGAAATGTAGGGATCTTTCACGAAAATGTGGTCAATAAAGTATTGGAAGACCTAGTGAAAGCCGTTGACCCACTCTATTTGAAAGTTGTTGGGGATTATAACGTTCGTGGTGGAGTCAAAACCATCGTTCGCAGAGAGTACAAATCAAAGTAGATGGAGATATTGATTGGATACATAGCTGCGGTACTAACAACAATATCATATTTACCTCAAGTATTGCGCGTTATACTAACTCGACAAACACGTGATATTTCAAGAAATATGTACATTTTACAAGGTTGTGGCATTACCATGTGGCTCATTTATGGTATTAGTCTTTCCAATTTACCGATCATTCTCGCCAACTTAGTTACACTCATTTTTGTTGGTATTATACTGTATTATAAAATCAAATCAGATATGACAAAGGAATCTACATGAAAAAAGCATACGTTGACAAAGACAATTGTACATCCTGTAATCAATGTGCAGATAATCTTCCAAAGTATTTTATGATGGATGAAGATGATCTGAGTCAAACACACATTGATGGCTCATCCATTAATGACGCTTTAATTCCGGATGAAGAAGAAAAGATTGTTCAAAAAGAAATGGATGAATGTCCAGGCGAATGTATCCACTGGAAAAAGTAATTTGAGCTTTTTTAGTTCAAATTTGATCGGCAGTTCAAGCTTAACAAATTGCAAGCTCTGTGAAATACATCTTTCACAGAGGTCATCTTCCATGCCTCTTTATCTCGAATTCCTTTAAAGTAGATTCCGCCAATGGTTTTCATATTTGCTAATCGTTTGTCATAACCATGACCAAAAATGGGAGCATTGGGTGTGGTAAAAATTTCTCCTTTTCGTGTTCCCGAAAAGTACAAGCCTTCCTCCGTTCTGAGCCATGCTAATGCATTCGGATGTTGGGAGCCAAGCGTGGAGTTTTCCAAATTTGTTTCAAAGATTGAGCCAGGACATTCCATCATAAGGTCTTCCCCGATCTGTTTCAATTCAAGAGGTGTAGGTTTGGAGGAACCTGGAAGTAGGATCGCACTACCCCCCGAACTTTTAAAGATAAATTCAAATTGCTGTTTTTCTGGATGAATCAACCCTTTTTTAAGCAAATAGAGATTTGGGGCACATATCTTATTTGCGGACGCAAACCCATGATCTGAAATCAAAATGAGTGCTAAATCATTTCTTTCGTATAATCGAATTTTTGCGATAAATTCACCAAACAAATGGTCTATCTCGATCAATTTGTTTTTTGCCTTTTCGGAAAAAGGCCCATAACCGTGATGAGTAGTATCCAAGTCTGTCGTATAAACAAACATTAAGTCTGGTTCATACGTTTCAAACATCCAAACGGCAGTTGCAAATTTAACATTATCTTTTGTTATGTCATTCAACGGAGAGCCGACAGCTTTTTCAGCATTTCGATGTAAGGAATTTGTTGAAAGTGCCCTTAGAAGTTTATCATCTTCAGGGATTTTTTTGCGCCAATACTGAGGGAGATTGTAAGTTATATCTGCACCAACTGTAACCGGCCAAAATACATTACCAACCTTCAAATTTTTTTCATTTGCAATCGACCAAAGTGTTTTGACCCGAATGTCTTCTGCATACCACATCCATCCACCATCATTGGTTTCAAAAGGATCAAGCAGTGTATTATTATAGATACCATGAACTCCAGGATCCTTTCCCGTCACCATCGAAGTGTGTGATGGGTATGTAACCGTCGGGTCGACGGACTCAACTGTATGGGAAAAAGCGGATTGTTCTGCAAATTTCTTCAAATTGGGGATTAGTTTTGTGATCTGCTCATCTTCAAAGTAAGAACCCAAAAATCCATCAATGGAAAGGACGATTACCTTAGTCCGCATTCCCTTTCTGTAAATGTTCTTGGATTGAGAAACTTTCTCTTTCGATTTTAAAGGAGACGAAACTTTTGATTTACCCTCTGACTTAATGCCAGAAGCGAACAGAAATATTAAACCAAAAGAGAATAAAACCCAAAGAGTTGAAAAACGAAACGGTAAACCAAAATCGAAAAGTTTACCTTTCAAAAGATCAGTATTCTTGTTCCGATCTTGTAGAGCCAAGTAATTCGTCTGGTATGTCCTCAATAGAATCACCAATTTGTATCGCCAAACGATTCCCTACTTTTCCTGGGGTTGCCTTAAATTTTCCTCGATCTCCCACTTTAACGGTAAGATCAGATTTGATCGGTGTGTTTTCTAATTTGATCACATCGCCCATTTGTAATGTCATCAGATCATTTAAAGTGATGTCAACACTCCCCACTTCAGATATCAAAGGAATCTTTACCTGATCCAAACGTTCTTGGATCACTGCTCGGTTTTCATCTACTTCACCTTTTCGAATTGAGGAGTACCAGTATTGAGCTGAAAGTTTATTGATAATTGGTTCAATGGTGATGTATGGAATACAAAGGTTTGTCATACCTTCTACTTCGCCTACTTTTGTTTCGAGAGTGATCAATACAACCATGTCATTGGGAGGTACAACCTGAGCAAACTGAGGATTTGTTTCAATGTTTCCAAGACGAGGTCTCAAATCGATTACTGTCGACCATGATTCACGTAAATTCCCAAGAATACGAACGATGATCCCCTCCATTACTGAAAGTTCGATATCCGAAAGCTCTCGGTTTACTTTAGATGATTCACCTTTACCACCAAACAAACGATCAATAATTGTAAAGGAGATAGATGGATCAATCTCTAAAATAGCGGATCCACGGAGTGGGTCCATATTGATAACTGCAAGAGTTGTTGGGTTAGGAATCGATCGAATGAATTCTTCATAGGTAAGCTGATCTACTGATGCTACGTGAACAACCACAAGCGCTCGAAGCTGCGCAGATAGTCCAGTTGTCGCAAGACGAGCAAATGTTTCATGCATCATTTGTAATGTACGGATCTGGTCTTTTGAAAATTTATCCGGTCTTTTGAAATCGTAAATTTTAACTTTCTTCTGTTCACCAACAGAAGAATATTCATCTTCCGAAACTTCTCCAGAAGAAATGGCATTTAACAGAGCATCAATTTCGTCTTGTGATAGAATTTCTGTCATTTTTTTACCTTTACGAGTAGATTCTTAATTTGCCAATAACCATAACGATCATTCTCATTTCTTACCATGGAGTAGCTATATTCATATCTAGTTTTAAAACGTCCTAGCATTCGTTCAATATAGACTTGGACGCGTGCGTCATTTTTGCCTGCATAATCAACAGACAACACTTTGAAATATTTTAGTGTGCCAGATGGAGTGGTAGTGAGGTAGTCCTTAAATTCTTCCACGATGGCATCCCTTTCTGTTATGGGACTTTCTGCATAAACAGCACTGAACTTATCATAGTTTAGGATGTATTCTGAGAAATCGATCCACTTAAAGTGAGATTCCCAATTCTTTTTCATTTCTGCTCCAAGAAACAAAAACACTGTTTCTTCTGGAGTGATTTTGTGATGATCAGATAGAGATTGGGAGTTAGGCGTAAAATTTCTTTCCTTCTTAGATTTTTGAAAGAGGAATGTTGCCGAATTTTCTGATCTTAAAAAACTTTGTTTGTCTTCGGTAAAATTTGGATAAAAATAGCCCGTAACAAAATACTTATGCCCAGGCGAAAATGAATAATGTTCGTCGAGATAAATCGTCTTAGAAAAGGTTTCGTTCCGATGCAAAATGATCTCTTTGTTTTGATCTCCAACTAGATTTACTACTGTAGTTCTTCGTTTTAGTATTGGATCGTGAAATTCGGGATCTTCCGTGGGAGCAACAATGCCATCATTTTCATCTTTGATGATCACTTGGAAGCTGTATCTAAAATCTCCTGCCGGAAACAATCGAACAACTTCCTTTCCGGAATTAAAAATCGAATATTGGAGAGGGATGCGTTCCCCATCTAAATAATTTCTTTGTCCGAGCGAAACGCGAATTTTGGTTTGAAGTGCCGTAAAGTTTTCGACATGCTCCCCACGAGCATCTCGATCGGGGAAAGCATAAGAGATCTCAGTTAGGGCCAATAGACAAATTATCAAAATATTTGCGAAACGCATACAATCCTAGTTTCGGCAGAATTGAAAAATCTGTAATTGTTTTTTTAAGACATAACTAAATTAAGATACCATTCGTTTCGCATCTGCAATAATAAAATCTGCAATACGAATCAATCTTTCAAAAACCGCCTTGAGTTTTTTATATTGATAGTAGTTTTCCCTGTGTTTGTCTAAGTGGGACTCTACAAGTGCAACTGTTTTGGCGGCAATTTTTAAGTTTTTCACTTCATTTTCAGTGATTCCGTACAGATTTGCCTCTGAGACAAATCGATTCAGCTCTTTAACTAAACTCTCGTCAGTAAGATCTTGGATTTCGAATACCTTCTCGACTTTTAAAATAAAATCCGTCAGGGTTTTTTTGATTTTTGCCTCTTCTTCTGTCGGCTTTCGCTTCGCTGTCAATTGATTCAAAAGCTCATAACGGTCCAGGGCTTGTTCATACAGGTCATTTACTTTCTTTTTTTGAGAAAGGATAAAGCTCATAAACGATAAAAGTCCGATCAGATGGTCAGGATATCGATTGATACCACCGATCTCATCCAATGCATTCGAGAACCCTACTTCATCATGCGGAACATTTCGAATAAAATCTAAAACTGGCTCAACGGATGAGCCAGAAGTGTATTTTTGAATGATTTCAATTCCTTCTAAATAGTTCATTGGCGTTTGTCTATGATTGCAATGTGTTTGATTGTCGTCTGAAGGTTCCCTTTGTCGATGATCCTATCCAAGACATCCCATCCCAGAACCAATTGACCAAATACAGTATGAATGCCCGTAAGGTGAGGCGTATCCACTTGATTGATAAAAAATTGGGATCCGTTTGTATTAGGACCTGCATTGGCCATCGCAAGTGAGCCTCGGATTGGTCTTTCACTTTTTACAACCTCGTTAAATCGATAACCCACTCGATGTAACACTTCTAGGACCGACAATTCAAGAGCGTCTGTATACGCAGACTCAACTTCTTGCGATTTTGCCTCCAAATCTTGCCTAGACTGAATATTGAATTCGGTGAATACAATTCTTTGCAGCTGGGTTTGAAATTGGGGGGCATCTTTGACCTTAATTGTGTCCAGGCCGAGTGATTTTCCATTGATTTCATCCTCAAATTTAAAACCTGGTCCGCCTGTTCCATCACCGCGCGGACATCCACCTTGTGCCATAAAATCTTTGATCACTCGGTGAAACTTGAGACCATCATAAAACGGTCGTTTTTCGGAACCTTTGTCTGAAAAGAATTCTTTTTCACCTTGTGCCAAGTCGATAAAATTTTGTACCGTTTTGGGGGCGGCATCTGCAAATAATTCCAGGACCATATCACCAGAGTTGGTTGATATGATGGCATAAATGGCAGGTTTGTCTGGCAGTTTCACATTGGAAACCTCCAGCTTTTTTACGTTTACTGTTTGTTTCGCATAACTTATAGGTTCATAAGTCATTTTTTTAAAGTGTTTGTTAGAACATGCAAAAAACAGCATCAGTAAAGTTAGAAATGAAAAGAAGGATAACGTTTTTTTTGAAACTCGTAACATGTTGATTTTACCTCTATTTTGAAATTTGATTTAGTTTTTTTTCGAATTCTTTAAGTTTACGCTTTGCTGATTTCAGTTGTTCAATCTGACGATGTTTGGCGGTACCACCGTAAACATTTTTTTTATCGCAGGATGTTTCAAGCACAATAGCCGCATCATAGCCAGGATCTGCAAGTACTGCATGAATTTTTCCGCGTTCGCCCACAGGTATCGTAAATAAATCCCAACCTTTTTCTGAACAGACTCGGACAAGTTGACCAACGATTTCGTGCGATGTGCGAAATGGAATTTTCTTTTGAAAGACTAACCAATCGGCGAGATCTGTCGCAGTTGAAAATCCACTACGTAGACTTCGTACTGCATTGTTCGGAAACAACTCCACTCCTTCTACCATTTCAGTGATCCCTTCGATTGCAAGTTTGACTTGTTTGATTGCATCGAACAAAGGGATTTTGTCTTCTTGGAAATCTCGATTGTAAGCAAAAGGAGTGCCTTTCATCATTAGAAACATGTGATTGAGACCGCCAATCACACGTCCAGACTTACCACGTATCAATTCTGCAACATCTGGGTTCTTTTTTTGCGGCATAATGGAAGAGCCTGTTGTCAGTGAATCCGGCAAACGAAAGTAGGAAAACTCTTGCGAGGAAAATAAAATCACTTCCTCACAGAACCGAGAGGCATGGATAAAAAACTGCGAGCTTGCATATAAAAATTTTAGCACATGATCCCTTTGGCTTACAGCATCGATCGAGTTCTCTGACATGCGAGATAGATTCAGATCTAACATCAGAAAATCACGATCTGTCTCATAGTTTACACCTGCAAGGGCGCCCGAACCTAACACAAGCTCGTCTGCTCTATCATAGGAACTAAGAAAATCTTCGAAATCTCTAACATTTGCCCAAAAATGAGAGAGGAAATAATGTGATGCTCGGATTGGTTGTGCAATTTGTAAATGTGTATAGCCTGGAATCACAATTGAAACAGTTTTTTCGGCTTTATCCACCCAAGTGGAAAGTAAACCGAATAGATCCTTTAAAATGGACCGAATCTCATCCTTCAAAAAAAGTCTCACATCCTGAGATACTTGATCATTTCGAGATCTAGCAGTGTGTAGCTTTTTTCCCAAATCTCCCAATATCTCTGTTAGGCGAGTTTCAATCGACATATGAATGTCTTCACTCTCAATTTTAAATTCAAAATCACCTGATTCGATTTCTTTACGAATTTTTAAAAGTGCAGTCTCAATTTTTTTTTGTTCTTCAAGAGTGAGAATTCCAATCTTTTTCAGCATTCTTGAGTGGGATATGGAACCTTGGATATCTTGATGGTAAAGTGCTTTGTCATAGCTAATCGATTCACCGATGCGAACCATAAGTGAAGATGGAGCTTCAGAGAAACGTCCTCCCCAAAGTTTCTTCTGTTTCATTTTGTTTCCTCCTCGTATTTTGCATCAATTTCTTCTGCCCATTTTTTTAAGATCTCAATCTCAGTTTGGGTGAGCCTTGCGCCTCTATGAATGATCGTATAACTGAAAATAGGCATTTCCCCTTCTTCGATCTCTTCTAAGATGGACGCAACGGCAGTCGATTTTTTTTTAAGCGAAAGCTTTTCCCAATTTGAAAAGTTCAATTCACTTCTTCCTTCGTTGATATGGTCAGAAATCAGATAGGAAATAGGGAAAACGTAAGAATAGAATGGCCACACTGTCTGATAGGAATGGCAATCATAACAGGAACGTTTCAGAATCGAAGTCACTTCTTCGGAGGCGATTAGAGGTGCCTCCTCTTTACTCACGGACCTGTCGATCGGCACAAATTGACAAAGCAGAATGATGCTTACGATAACAACAGATATTCTTAACTTCATTCCTTCCAGGCTTTCTTAGTTAGAAATGATTCAAAGTATAATTTTTGTTGCCACTCAGATCTTTGCAAAGAATAGATGTGAGTTGCGGAGAAAATATTGGATATCCTGTTTCAAAATTCACCATACTTATGGGTCATTGGGGGCATTATCTTTATTGCCTTGGAATTTGTATTTCCTGGGACATTTATCATGTTCCTAGGCATTGGCGGTATCATTACAGGGATTGTGGCAAGACTCGTTCCACTTAGTTTCAACCATCAGGCGATTGTCTGGATGGTTTCTACGCTGGGTTCATTGATTTTAGGAGGTCATTTTGTGAAAAAACTTTTCCGTTCCGAAAAGTCCAAAGATCCCTTTATTAAAGATGATTTTCTAAATCAAATCGTACCCGTTGAATCTGACATCCTCGTCGGCCAACTTGGAGGCAAAGTGAAGTTCCAGGGAACAGTCTGGGATGCCATTAGTACGACAGAAAGAATTCCTAAAGGGAACAAGGTTCGCATTTTAAAAAGAGAAAATCTTACCTTTACAGTAGAGCCGATCTCCATGCTTCCCTAACTCTCAAAACATAAAAAAACGAAGACAGATATAAAAAATCCTTTTTCTTCTGTATGGCATTTCCTACTCTTATGACTTACATTCTAAATCAGGAGAGAATCAACCATTCATGGATAATGTTATCGTTGTATTATTTATTTTGGCCGTCTACGTCGTTCGAAAGACGTTCATCATCGTTCCCGAACAAAGCGAATATGTAAAAGAAAGACTTGGCGTTTTGCAAGGAGTTTTAAAACCAGGATTTTACTTTTTGTTCCCATTCATCGACCAAATTCGCTACAGACAGAACCTCAAAGAACAAACTATCGATATTGATCCTCAAGTATGTATCACAAAAGATAACGTTTCTGTCGAAGTGGATGGAGTGCTCTATATGAAGGTAATCGATTCAGAAAAAGCATCGTACGGTATCGATAATTTTATGTTGGCCACTTCCCAGCTAGCACAGACAACACTCCGTTCTGAGATCGGAAAGCTGGTATTGGACAACCTACTTTCGGAAAGAGAGGAGATCAATTCAAACGTAGTATCTAATATTGATCGAGCGACTGACCCTTGGGGTATCAAGGTCACTCGGTATGAAATTCGCAACATCACTCCCCCAAAACAGATCCTCCTTGCCATGGAAGACCAAATGAAATCGGAAAGGGAAAGAAGAGCAGAGATTACGATTTCTCAAGGTGAAAAGGAATCTCTTGTCAACAAATCGATGGGAGAAATGCAAGAATCCATCAATATTTCTGAAGGTGAAAAGATTCGCCTAGTGAACGAAGCTACAGGTCGGGCAAAAGAAATCGAGTTAATCGCGACAGCGACAGCAAAAGGATTACAGCTCGTATCGGATGCAATTGCGAAAAAGGGTGGAAAGGAAGCCGTCAGTCTCCAAATCACACAAGAGTATTTGGATGCGCTAGGAACTGTATTAAAAACTTCGAAGACTACAGTTGTACCAGAAAATTTAGCAAATATTAGTGGAGTCTTTGAAGGCTTGTCAAGAATTACAACCAAACTTCCTCAAGGTGGAGTAGAATAATATGGAATATCATATCATAGCTTTTTGGGCACTCGTAACCATTTACCTTGCCTACAAAATTTTTCGATGCATTCGCATCATTCCAGCACAAGATGTTTTGATCGTCGAAAGATTAGGCAGATACAATCAAAGTCTTAGAGCGGGATTTCATTTACTTCTTCCGTTTATCGACAGAGATGCATATTACCATACACTAAAAGAACAGGCGATTGATGTTCAACCGCAAATCTGTATCACGCATGACAATGTTCAGGTGAAGGTAGATGGTGTATTGTATTTGAAAATTATCGATCCAGTCCGTGCGTCTTATGGAATCGAAGATTATCGATTTGCTTCCATCCAACTTGCACAAACCACAATGCGTTCGGTAATCGGTACAATGGAACTCGACAAAACAATCGGAGAAAAAGATCTCATCAACTCTACAATTGTAGCCGCACTTGATCAGGCTTCTGAACCATGGGGAATCAAGGTAAATAGATACGAGATTCTAAACATTGTCCCTCCAAAATCTGTACTAGATGCAATGGAAAAAGAGAAAAAGGCACAGATCGTCAAACGATCGCAAATCCTGCTTTCTGAAGGGGAAAGAGACTCCAGAATCAATCGATCTCTCGGCTTAAAAGAAGAAGCGATCAATAAATCAGAGGGTGAAAAACAAAGAAGAATCAACTCTGCGGAAGGTAAGGCGAACGAAGTGGAAGCACTGGCGGCAGCGACGGCTAAAGGAATCGAATCCATTGCGGGATCCATTTCGGAACAGTCAGGATCTGCGGCGATCAAACTACAGATCACAAAAGCGTTCATTCAAAACTTTTCAAAAATTGCAAAGGAAAATACAGAGATCCTTATTCCCGCAGATGTTATGAATTTACCAAACCTCATAGCAAACCTAACGGAAGGCAAAAAATCTAAAACATAAACGGTGGACGCAGAATTCCACAAATGAGAATTCCGTTGGCAGCAACTCATGCATGCCAACGGATATTGAATAGGAGCTTTTTAATTCATTCCACTTCCCAAAATCGGGCGTTCTTCTTGAGGCAACAATTTAGGATTTAAAAATACAGAGTCATCGGCTTTTAAAGGTTTCGCATCCCGAAGATTCATTGCTTTTTCTTCCAACATCAAATCAGAAGTGCCGAGCACAACTTGATCCGGAATTCTGTCCCCATTTGTATCAATTTCTGCTCTGTCTGAAAAAATGAAGATGGTTGGAAAACCTTTTCCTGTATCGATTTCCCGACGAACAATGCGCTTCCTCAAATTATAGTATTGAGTCGTTTCAAAGTAACCATCATGATTTGAATCTTTCTGCGTGAGTGCGATGAGTTCATTGGGGAGCAACCAACGAATCAAGTCCACTTTCCCGTCATTGTTTTCATCTACTTCTTCGTGCACTTTTACCATTGTTCGAACTGCAGGTTCGTTTGGATTCTGGGAAGTAGCATGCCCCTGCCAAATGAATTCATCTGAGGAGCCATTGCCATTCTTATCTATTTCAATATAAATGACTCTATAATTATCCTTTTCGGCAATGTAGTAACCATTTGTATCAATGTTGCCCTTCCCGATTGTGTCAACGGGCATGATGCGAATCTCTGCACCAAATGGAAGAGGGAGGGATTTATCTTTACAATTGAAGGTAAAAACGAGTGTGAGTGTGAAAATCAAAAATCGTAGCATGTCCATTAGGATATGGAAATGCCATTCTATAAGGCAAGTGTTTTACTGCCTTATTTTACATAAATGCAGGAGCTCCACCCAATCGATCCATGGGATTTACAATGTAGGTAATCTGAATGCCATAGTAATCATCGAGAACAATCAACTTCCCTCGCCCAACTAACTTTCCATTAGCAAGGATGTCTAGTTCCTCTCCAATGTTCTTGTCAAGTTCCACAACAGTGCCTTCTGTTAATTGTAAAACATCTTTGATAAACATTGTAGTTCTACCCAATTCAATTGTCAGTTGTAATGTAACTTCCAGAAGTAAATTGAGATTGGCAGTATTGCTTCCTCCGCCTCCACCACCGCCGCCCGATTGTGGTTTGGAAGATGTTTTTGCTGGTGCTGGTGTGGAACTAGGACCAAGTGCCGCCGCAATATCGGCAAAAGAAGGACCGTCATCTCCCCCACCGCTTCCGCCAACAAGAGCATCTAGATCGTCAAGGCCACCACCACTTCCACCTCCGGCAGGAGCGGAACCGCCTCCTCCGAAACCCCCAAGCAATGCATCAATATCTTCCTGTGATAGCGAACCTTCACCCATGAATTCCCTCTTCTTTCATTACTGTCGGAGAAATAAAAAATCCTTCCTTGAAAAAAAATAAAACTTACATTTTTTGTTCATTATGTCTAGTTTACCTTCCACCTTAAATTTCTTTAAAGCAAAAGAACTTTTATTTTCAGAAATAGGAAGTATAGGCTTCGAGTTTCAATCAGAAAAGGAAGACTCGATCTTCAAATTTTCCACACCCGACCCTGGAAAAGAAAAACTTTTCGAATCAATTGGTGTGATTCGCAATTATATAGAAAACTTTAGAATTTATAATTTTGAAAATGGGTATTTCAGCTTACAGGGACTAAACGACAACTTATTTGAGCCAGAAAAGAACTTGTCGGCAAAGATTCGATTTCGCTATGCATTCAACGGAACCACTCTAAAATTAGAAGTTTCTAAACGAGGTGATTTTAACTTTAAAGAACTCCAGTCATGTATCGGACTCTTTCGTTTTTTTCAAGACCCAACACAAACAGAGAGAGATCCGAAAGCAATTCTTAACAAATTGGGAGTTGATGTCTATGACCCTATAGAGGAAAAATCAAAAGGCACTCTGCTTGATTTCGAATCTGTTTATGGATACGAAGGTGTAAAAGATCAGATCATGGAAAGTCTCATCATGCCAATCCTTAGGCCCGAACCTTTCTTTGAGATTACAAAATTCACACGTAAATTCCCAACATCGATTTTGCCGAGAGCCGTACTTTTTGAGGGAGAACCTGGCGTTGGAAAAACGACAATGGCAAAAATTGCGGCGAGCATTTGCAATGTTCCCATGATTTACGTTCCCATTGAATCGATCTTAAGCAAATATTATGGTGAATCTTCACAAAATTTGGCAATGGTCTTTGATGCGGCATCACTCTACAAAAGATCCATGTTATTTTTGGACGAAATTGATTCCCTGGCTACATCGAGGGAAGATGGACTCTTTGAGGCGACCAGGAATCTTTTAAGCGTACTCTTACGCAAGTTAGACGGCTTTACTGCAAACGGAAATACAATCACCATTGGTGCAACCAATCGCAAAAAAGATTTAGACCCCGCTCTCGTTTCTCGCTTTGATCGAAAGATCTACTTTCCTCTGCCAAATGAACAGGAGCGTGCACAAATTTTAGAAGGTTATGCCAAACAATTGCCAATGGAAGCAAGATTAAGGATATCCCTAAGATTGGAAGGCTCTTCTGGGAGGAACTTAAAGGACTTTTGCGATTACGTGGAGCGGCGCTGGATCACCCAAATGATCGCATCGGGCAAAGAAGTTTCGGCTCCCAATCCCGATTTTTACCTCGAATCCATTCCAGATTTTGTCTGGAAGTAAGAATTTTGGATAATTTCGTCAACCTTGGCTCAGAAAAACCGATAATTTATACAGGATACTACTTTACGGGTGACTGCCGTTCAAAGGTATCCTCAATTAAACCGTTTTTAGGATGACTCGGACATGAAACTACTAAAATTTCTTCCTATTTTTTTCCTTAGCCTTGGGTTGTATGCTCAGGCAGGAAGCACAGAAGCCGGATCCGCACAAGCAGGGATCGACACAACGCAAGAGGGTAAATCCATTGTTGATACGGAAAAAGAATTGGATGACAATATCTTTGAAGTTTATAAAAAATTAACACGGCATACTGTTCTTTTTAAAATGAAAGTTCGCACACTTCCGCATAGAACTGTCCTTTATAAGGGCAAGCCAAGTGCAGATGGCGAGCGTTGCGAATTGACCCCAGACCAAGAGTCCAAAGACAATACCTGCATCCATCTAGAAGTTTTTGACTTTGTTGGATCGGATGATGGACGCTCTTACAAAAACTTGGGAGCAAAATCAAAAAAGATGGAACTCTTTTTTGAAGGTGCAAACAACGCAGACCCAGATCCTAGAAAAGAAGCGCCGAGAAATCTTTCTAAAGTCAGAACTTACGTTTACCAAAACAACTTCGTAATTGAAGACAAAATCATTTCTGTAATCTCAGATACGGCACCAAATGTTGCTCCTGCTCACAACGATAAAATAGAACTATTTTATCAACATGATGGTTTTCCGAATTGGGGAACTCCAGAGACTCCTTCGGAAAAAGGTGTAGGAAAATACATTCTTTCCAATGTTGAAAATACCAAAACAAACCCAATTAGAAATAGATTCAAAAAAGCATTCTATTTCAAAAACCTGGATTATTTTGATAAACTTTTCACCAAAGTATTTGATTACAACGATAGAGACTCTAACAAACATTACAAAAAGAATGTTGAGGCTCTTAAAAACTCTCTAAAATACTAACAGTTTCTAGTTCTCATTGAACTACCTAAAAAATTGTCCGAATTGCTCCACTACTCTTCGGTTCCCTGCAAGTCAGGGAACCGTTCTTGTTAGCTGTCCTGTTTGTTCCCATAGATTTCAATTTGACTCTCTGATCGATTCTGATTTCAGAAAGGAATCATCGAAACCTTTTGAATTTCAACCAAGTAAACAAGAATATTATAATCTATTTATAGATTTGTTATATGCCCCCATCGATTTTATAAAGACCAAATTTGAAGCCAAACGGAATAATACACGAAACGGTCTTCGGTTTTGGCAGAGACCAAAAATTGTCATTGAGCTATTACTATTTGGAATTCTATTTTTATATTTTGTTCGCGGATTACAAACAAAGCCAGATACCAATGTTTCGACTCCTCCACCGGAGCAACAGGAGCATTCACCGATAGATAGTTTGGATCCAAAAGATCCTACGCCAAATCTCCCGCCGATTGACCCAAGAGAACCGTCGATAGATATTTAAATGAATTGGATCGTGATTACGACCGAGGATGAGGTATCCGAAGACAGTATCGTTATCAAAGGAATTCGATCAGAACACATTCAAACTATTTTAAAAAAGAGTGTGGGAGATTCTCTGAAAGTGATCCTTCCAGGTCAGAAAAAGGGCCTCTTTGAAATCATCTCAATCGAAGTAGACTCGATAACAGTTACTGAGAGAATTTGTGAGAATGAATACCCGCTCTTACCTATCCACCTTACTCAGGTATACTTTGCCATGCCAAGACCACAAACTGGGAAAAAAATATTATTCCTTTCCGGTGTTTACGGACTAGGAAAAATCAATTTTATTTATTGGAATCAAAAGAATAAACAATACCTGACCTCACCATTGTACAATGGAAAAGAACTTCAAGACATTCTAGATGGAATGTCACAATCCGGAAACCCAATCCCATCCCAAGTTTCTTATTCGACTTCGCAATCCAATTATCTCAAACAAACTAAGGACAAACTATGTTATGTGTTTGACCCGTCGGGCAAATCCTTCCTTGGAGAAGAATCGACTATAAAAGAAAATTGGCAAAAAGGATTTTACCCGAATTTTTTATTTGGACCCGAGTCAGGATTTACTCTTTCTGAATTGGATGTTTTGAGGGAAAGTGGACATCAAATTGTGAGTTTAGGAAACGTGATCCTACGAACAGAACATGCCTTTCATGGATTTTTGTATCAGATGAATGTCTGGTTAGAAGCTGATCCCACCGGAAACAAGAAACCTTAACTCATCGGAAGAAATGAAAGATTTTTCGCTCACATCCAAGTAGAACCTGCGGTAATTCTGAACTCGTAGCATTAAGGGTCCGAAGGATTTTGAAATCTCGGCGGCTCCTTGGGCATTTTCATCAATCTGAAGTGCCTTTCCTTGCCCATCATATCCTTTCTTTGTATAAAAAAATGAGAGTTGAAATGATGACCCTATAGGAATATAGGCCGCTGCAAAGACCCTTTGTTTCCCCTTACCACCGTAATCTTCAATCGCGAATTCAAAACCCAAGTGAAAGAAGTTAACATAGAGCGTATGATAATAACCTTTCACAGTGGCATTTGATTGATTCTCCAATTGTTCCAATTTTGGACGCATAGGCGCACCTGTAGGAAAGTTTTGGAATCTTTCGATTTCATAAAAACTATCAAAATACATGGGAGCATAATTTCCAGTCATCTGCCGTAATTCTGGCTTGAGTATTACATTCAAATCTTTCGTTCCAAGTCGCATCATCGCTCCGTAATGTGTACCTGTCGAATTGTCCAATGTCTTGATTCGGTTAAAATCCAAGTAAGGAGTAAATTCAAGAAATGGCAGATTTAAAAGCCGGTATTCCGCATCAAAACCCTCGATGCTCACTCGCTTACTATCGCTTGTTTGTGGATTATCCCTATTAGTCAATGTTACAGGCGCACCATTGGAATTGTAACTTACTTGAGTTGGAGCAGATTTATCCCATGCATTTGTATAACCAAGAGTTAGTCGATTGTACCAAGGGTCATTATCAACAATTTCCATGCGAGAATCTTTGTTGATTGGGCGGATTTCTTTTTTTCCTTTATCAGTAGGTTTGGCATTTGTATCCAATTCCTCTTCTACACTTTTCCGACCTGCGTCATCTAAAACTTTTCCGCGAATATTTAAAAAATACACTCCTCCGGAGTTATTATCAAACATGGAGTATATTTTTCGTCCGATAGCTAACGGTTTTATATAAACACGGGCTGCATTTACTTCAAAATTAGATACGGAATTAGAGAAATATTGAACACCAGCATAATCAGAGTTTAAATCTGCCATTACTGATGGATTGTATGAATCAAACCGAGAAGATGACTGATATTTATTGACAATCGTTCCATGTCCGATATAGCCATCGATCACCTTTCCTGCATATACGGAATATGTAATTTTTCCTGGAACTTGTTGGTTGTAGGTTCCGTAGGAGATATAATTCAAAACTCGAAAATAGTCCGCCCGACTATTATAGTCCATTTCACGTATTTTACCTGGTTTTGAGCCGTCAATCAGCGGTTCTCTATCGACTGCAAGTAGATTGATTGGCAAGGAAAAAGAGTAACCAAACTTTGAGCCATGGTTATAAGTTATGTTTGGTGATATAAATCCGTAATAATCACCCTTAAAACTATTCGCTCCTGAATCAAATTGAAGAGCTGATGGTCTTCTTGTTTCAGTTCCAGTTGGAATCCATACCTGCGCAAGCAATGGGAAGGTGGATAGGACTGATCCAACGAAGAAAAACAAGAAAATGAAGCGATTCATGGGTTTCATTATAGTATCGAATCTTCCTAGAAGGAAAATAACTAATTTAACTGTCGGGTCTATGAATCCAATAACTTGACGAACAAGTTCACTTTATTGGATTTTTATTGACTTTCGGGGAATGTTCGGGCAGAATGACAGAATACATCTCAGGGAGCACAGACAACATGCCACGAAATTTTAAAACAGAAACCATTGCACTTCACGGCGGACAAGAACCAGACCCGACAACCACTTCACGTGCGGTTCCAATCTACCAAACAACCTCATACGTATTCAAAGATACAGACCATGCAGCAAGATTGTTCGGTCTCCAAGAGTTCGGAAACATTTATACACGTTTAATGAACCCGACAACGGACGTTTTGGAAAAACGAGTGGCTGCACTCGAAGGTGGTGTTGCGGCTCTCGCTACTGCCTCTGGACAATCCGCCGAAATGCTTGCCCTTTTGAACATTGTTGAAGCCGGCCAAGAAATTGTCGCTTCCTCTTCTTTGTATGGTGGAACCTACAATCTTCTCCATTATACTTTTCCTAAACTTGGAATCAAAGTTCACTTTGTAGACCAATCCAATCCGGAAAACTTTCGTAAAGCTACGAATGATAAAACAAGAGCGTATTACGCTGAAACATTAGGAAATCCAAAATTAGATACACTTGATATTGAAGCTGTTGGAAAAGTGGCGGCGGAAGCCGGTGTTCCCTTAGTAATCGATAACACAATGCCATCACCTTACCTAGTGAATCCATTGAAACATGGAGCAAACATTGTGGTTCACTCTCTTACTAAGTTTTTAGGGGGTCATGGAACCTCGATCGGAGGGATCATCGTCGACGGTGGCAATTTCAATTGGGGGAATGGAAAATTCAAAAACTTTACTGAACCAGATCCGTCATACCATGGATTAAAGTTTTGGGAAGTTTTTGGAAAATTTGAACCTTTCGGTGGAGTCAACATTGCATTTATACTAAAAGCACGAGTGCAAGGTTTAAGAGATATGGGACCGGCGATTTCACCATTTAACGCATGGCAGATTCTTCAAGGGGTTGAGACGTTGGCACTTAGGCTGGAGAGACATTCTTCAAATGCCCAAAAAGTCGCAGAATTTTTGAGTAAACACCCAAAAGTTGAATGGGTCAATTATCCAGGTCTTACAACTGACAAGAACTATGCGGTTGCTAAAAAATACCACCACCGTGGATTGTTCGGTGCGATTGTTGGTTTTGAAATCAAAGGTGGAGTAGAAAAAGCCAAAAAGTTCATTGATGGGTTGGAACTGTTTAGCTTGCTTGCTAACATTGGCGATGCGAAATCATTAGCGATCCATCCCGCTTCTACGACTCACCAACAATTGACTTCGGAAGAACAATTATCGGCGGGCGTAACACCTGGCTTTGTCCGACTCTCTGTAGGACTAGAGCATATTGACGACATTCTTGTAGACTTAGAAGAGGCATTGCAAAAAATCTGATCTAGAGAGTACATATGCCTACGCCTGAGAACCGAGAACCATCCGATCCACAGTCCGTAGGCATAGTCGAGACAAAAGTTTTAAATCTTTCCCCACTCACATTGGACAATGGAGAGACCATTGAACCACTTGAGATTGCGTATGAAACATATGGAACTCTTTCCCCCAAAAAAGACAATGCGATTCTAATCTGTCATGCACTCTCAGGTGATGCGCATGCGGCAGGATTCCATGAAGGTGACAAAAAACCAGGATACTGGGATTATTACATCGGTCCAGGAAAGGCATTTGATACAAATCTATACTTTATCATCTCAAGTAACGTAATCGGAGGTTGTAAAGGTTCGAGCGGACCACTCTCCACAAACCCAAAAACTGGAAAACCATTTCAATCTTCGTTTCCCTTCGTTTCCATCGCAGATATGGTAAATGCACAAGAAAAATTGATCTCACATTTTGGAATCGATACACTATTTGCTGTGGTTGGCGGATCAATGGGCGGTATGCAAGCATTACAGTGGTCAGTTGCTTTCCCAAATAGACTTAAAAATTGTATCGTAATGGCATCAACATCGGAACATTCTGCACAACAAATTGCTTTCAATGAAGTTGGAAGACAAGCGATACTATCCGACCCCAACTGGAACAATGGCGTGTATACAAACGACAACAAACCTTCCAAAGGATTAGCTTTGGCACGAATGGTCGGTCATATCACCTATTTATCCGACGAGATGATGAGAGATAAATTTGGCAGAAATCCACCGAAAGGAAATATACAAACTGCCGATTTTGCTGTGGGGAGTTATTTGATCTATCAAGGTGAGTCCTTTGTAGATCGATTTGATGCAAATTCTTATATCTATGTGACAAAAGCATTGGATCACTTTAGCCTTGGAACTGGCAAAGAGCTAACTAAAGCACTAGCGAATGTTAAATGTAGATTTCTTGTTGTAGCGTATACTTCTGACTGGCTCTATCCCCCTTACCAATCAGAAGAAATTGTCAAATCTCTTGAAGTCAATGCAATACCTGTTAGCTTCATCGAATTAAAGAATCCGGCGGGACATGATTCTTTTTTGTTACCAAGTGCTGAACAAGATTCTATTCTTCGAGATTTTTTAAAAGCAACGGATGAGGTTACCGATTCCATATGAATGTTTCCACTTATAAAGGGAATGGAGAATTAGATCTTAAACATCGGCCCGATATTTCTTATATTGCAAATCTTGTCAGATCTGGTGAGCGTGTTCTTGACCTCGGCTGTGGTTTTGGTGAATTGATGATCCTAATGAAACGTCAAGGAGTTAGGGTACAAGGTATTGAAAAAGACGACAAATGTATCATTCAGTGCGTAAAACAAGGCTTATATGTTCACCATGGTGATATAGATGACGGATTAAAACATCATCTCGATAAAAGTTTTGATTATGTTATTTTGAACCAAACCATACAACAAACATTAAATCCTGGTGAGATTATAAAAGAGTGTTTACGAATAGGTAAAAAAGTAATCATTGTTTTCCCCAATTTTTCTCATTGGCAAATTCGTTTTTCGATTCTGTTCAGTGGTAAAACACCTGTGACAGATCTGATGCCTTTTCATTGGTATGATACACCGAATTTACATTATCTTTCAGCAACTGACTTTGATGATTTCTGCCATTTTGAAAAAATTAAAGTTTTGAACACAACCTACTTCAATCAAAAGCAGGAAATTAAATTTTTGCCAAATTTACGTGCCAAACTCGCCTTATTTGTTATTCAATCGGTCTAGTGGAGGGAAATCAACATTCAAAGGATCGCAGTGATGATACAAAAAAGCCCGAAGTTTCCCTCGGGCTTTTTAGCTGTACGGCGATATTTACTATCTAGATAATTTATCGCCAAATAAAAGTAGACCTTTAAGCGATTCATATTTTATTTCTCTTCGAGTCACAAAAATTCAAAACAAAAAAAACGATATGGCTCTACTTTTGCAAAAAAACACTAAAGTATTTTTAGTTCTACTCTTGCTTCAAACTTCTCTTGCTTCGCAGAGTATATCAAAAGAACCTCCCAAAGAGTTACCTCGCGTAATTTTATTGCATTGGGAAAATGATGTATTTCTATTCTCGGACAGAGAGTATACTAACGGCACAAGCTTACAGTATGGCCATTTTCAAAAATCTATTTCGCCATCAGCTATCATCCTTCGAGGTTTTGGTTTCATCCTACCATTCTGGAATTTTAAAAATCAAGAATATCATAATTTTGGCTTCAAACATTCTATCTACACACCATTAAATTTATACACTTCAGACGCATCCTATGGGGAACGTCCCTATTCTGCTTTTGGCCTCATTTCATCTAGCAGCAGTTATACATGGGACAGAGGCACTTTTTCAATCGAGACAGCATTCGGTCAGATGGGACCAAGCGTCCAAGGTAAGTTCTTTCAGGATATTATCCACAAGTTCACACAATCCGCAATTCCCCAGGGATGGGACAATCAAATCCCGCAAAGAAATCTTTACCAAATCAACGCTCAATGGAAGTATTTTTTTACTCCCTATTTCGGAATTCAAACGAATGGATTCTTAGGAAATTTAGAAACATCAGCTGGTATCGGACCCATATTCAGATTTGGAAAAATTTCATCTCCAACCTTAAGTGGAAATAATCTAAATGAAATTTCAACGATGTATCAATCAAACGAGACTGAATACTTTTTCTATTTCAAACCAAGCATAAAAACGGTATGGATCAATGGGACATTAGGTGGAACCGGGACAAATAATTTAACAACGATCATTTCTCCCACCGATTCTCAAGGAATTTTGATCAATGATGGTCGGACTCTTTTCATTGGTGAACCTTTTTATAATTCGGTATTACAAGAAGGCGGTAGCTCTGCAATTTATCGATACTTGGTTTATCAAAGGTCAGTTGAACCGGGATCTCCATTTGGATTAAATTTTTTGGTTTTTAATACAATATTTAATGGGGCATCTGTGCCTGAAGGTGGACTAAAGATTTATTTATTACAAAGCCTTATAGAGTCAAATATCGACTATAATAGATATCCTGGACTTGCTTATTTTCTGTATGATACACTATTTCGTGATCGCACTACAGGCGTTTCATCCTATTCAAAACTTTTAGCTTATCAATATTTTTTTACAAACGGAATCACAGACGCTGATTCTACATTATTGACAGCGATTGTTCTTTACAACGATAACAATTCGAGTCAGACCTATAAAGTGGATTTGAATCGATGGCAAGGTAGGTTCTCAACAGGTTACGTTTACCAAACTCCCGAATGGTTTTTCCAACTTGGTTTAGAAATTACAAGTCTAGAATATAAGGGATCCGCAGGTGTAACCCCATTCCACAGATATACCTCGATTCAAATAGGAAAGAAATTTTAATCGTTTGGTTTCTTTTTGAGTTTTCGAATCGGTGCGGGTCCGTCCGATTTTTCATTCGATACTTTTACTTCTGGCGTAAATTTCGCCATTAAATCAATCTTTAAAGCTGGATCCGTGATGTATTCTTTGATGTCCTTCTTTAAAGTGATGTGGTGCTTTTCAATTGTGTCTCTATGCGTTAGGAGCTGAGATTCACCTTTTTCTTTTTCACCGTTTCCAATATGAGCAATGGCTTTGTATATTCGCGCGATTTTATCTTTGGGATTGATCTGAATTGATTTATCTAGATAACCAAGTGCTTCGGAATACTTTCTCAAAGGCAAATGATAAAGGCCCATTCTTTTTAGTAGAAAACTATTTTTGGGATGAAGCGAAAGTGAATGATGTATCTCACCAATTCCCTTTTCAGCTTCTCGCGCACGGTAACGGCGATAAGGAGATAGATGTTGGAGATGGATATATAAACGATAAGCAAGGACAATTGAAAGCGCATCAAATATATAGGAAAGATATTCATTAAAATATATCATATAATTTGAGAAACCGTGAAGAAATCCGGCTGGTAGAATTCCCAACAATGCTAATCTCTCAGGATGGATACCATTATGTGATAGGCGGTAAAAACTTAATAAACCATAAAAGTATCCAACGATTCCAGAAAACACCATATGTGCACTGATGCAAAAAATGGATCTGAGTGCCATGTTATAGGCTCCGTAATCATTGGCATAATAAATGTTTTCATTTACTGCAAAACCAAGAGCCACCGTAGCACATTGGATCATCGCATCTTTGGGCTCGTGAAATGTTTTCAAAATTTTAGAGATTAGAAAAAAAACTAAAAATTTTGTTAACTCTTCCGTTGGTCCCGTTAATAGGATACCTTTCGCAAATTGATTCAATTTGGGAGTATTGTTGGGTTGATTTACGCCCAAGATTCCAGCGAACGGCTCAAATATAGGGTAAACGATAAAAATCAAAATTAAAGGACTTAGGAATCCTGCGGCAAAAAATATCCAAATATTACGTTTCGACTTTTTTAGAGTATAATGTTTATCTATTGAGAGCAAAAATCTCTGCCAGCCAAATATTGACAAAAGAAGTGAGCTTCCATAAACTAACACATCAAAAAATAGATAAACAGAATCAATCATTACTCTTTATTAGGATTATCCATGTGAGCGGATTTGCAAGAAAATTTCAGCTAAACAGACTTTTGTTTGGTGTTGTAAGTTTCACGAATGTAGATACATTTCTCGAATTAGTACGAAGATAGGTTGGCTTTTTTGTTCAATTCGTATCAACATGATGTACTGCCGTGTTTTAAAGCCTAATTCTGATATTAGCATTCAGTCGTTTATGGATTATTCTGATTTAAAAAGGAAAGGAAAGAAATGGATTGGAAAAATGTTTCTTCTAAGTGAAATTGAAAAATAAAATCGAGAAACAAGAGAAGAGGTGCCCCAACCACCTGCCCCTCCTCCTTGTTTCTCTTATCCTATTACTGGAGCAATCTCATCACTGACTGAGACTTCATGTTCGCTTGCGCAAGCATAGAAGTAGCAGCCTGAGACAAAATCTGATATCTCGTGAAGCTGGTCATTTGTTCAGCCATGTCAGTATCACGGATACGAGACTCAGATGCTTGAGTATTCTCATAAGCATTCATAAGTCCTTTTGCAGCATGCTCCATACGGTTGTAATAAGCACCTAAGTCAGCTCTTTGTTTAGAGATAACTCGAAGCGCATCATCACAAAGTCCGATCACGGAGTTTGCTTTACCTGCAGTCGAAAGAGAGATGAATGTAAGAACCGTAGGGTTTCTTAATCCAAGAGCCGCAGTGTTCATTGTTTCAATGTACACGCGCTCTCTTTGGTGCATGTTTGCTCCAATATGGAACCACATACTTGCAGTTGGATTGAGGCGAGCGAAAGCACCTGTAAGCAGTTTCATTTTGTTGAATTCTGCTTGAGAAGCAATACGATCGATCTCATCAACTAACTGAGAAACTTCAACTTGGATTTGTTGTCTGTCCTCTTCAGTGTAGATACCGTTGGCTGCCTGAACAGCTAGCACACGAACTCGTTGAACGATTTCGTGAGTTTCTTGGAGATATCCTTCAGCCGTTTGGATGAGGGACATACCATCAGCAGTATTTTGCTCTGCACGTCTAAGACCAGCTACCTGAGTTCTCATTTTCTCAGACACCGCAAGTCCAGATGCATCATCTCCGGCTTTGTTAATACGCATACCAGAAGATAACTTCTCTAAATCCTTACCTACGTTCGCGTCATTAGCCTTTAAGGTCCTGTGCGCAAAAATAGCACTTATATTGTGGTTGATAATCATCCGGGTTCCTCCTTGAATCCGTTCCCCCTCCCCAAAAAAAGGTGAGGGAAATTGATGAATTTTCGAAGAGGCCATCCTTGGCCCTTTCAAGAAGATGATCGGTTCTTTCTTCGAAGGGGATAATAGAGAAATAAAAGTTTTTTAGAATAAAAGGCAACTTCCGCTTCTGAAAGATATGTCCCTCCCAAAAATTCCTTTGCATTCGACCTGGATTTCATCAAATAGACTTTAGGTAGGTGACAAGTGCTAGAAACGATCTATTTGGCTAATCCACGTGGTTTTTGTGCTGGAGTGAAATATGCCATCTCCTATGTCGACACAGTCTTCGCCGCTCATCCGGGAGAGGCTCTCTACGTAAGAAAAGAAATCGTTCACAACCAACGGGTGGTGGATGAAATGAAAAAAAGAGGCATTCAGTTTATTGAAGAGCTCTCAGAAGCACCCGACGGAGCCACAGTTATTTTTTCTGCCCACGGAGTTTCACCAGAGGTTGTTTCAGAAGCCAAAGCCAGAAATATGAAAATAGGCGATGCCACTTGTCCACTGGTCACTAGGGTTCATAGAAAGGCTCGCAACATCAAAGATACACACCAAATCATCTATATTGGCCACAAAGGACATGACGAAGCTATCGGTACAATGGGTGAAGCAAAGATGTTCCTCGTTGAAGATGAAACAGATGTCGAAAATTTAAAAAACACGATTACATCGGAAAAACCGTTAACATATCTTATGCAAACCACTCTTTCCGTGACGGACACAAAGAACATTATCAAAAAAATTGAAGAAGTGTTCCCTTTTGTGGAACACCCAACGAAAGATGACATCTGTTATGCTACAACGGAAAGGCAAGAAGCTGTTTCCTCAATGATTGATTCCGTTGATGCTATGTTAGTAATTGGCTCTCCAAATTCGTCCAATTCTGTTCGATTATTACAATTGGCAAAAAAATCTAAACCTCTTTCGTTTCGAATCACTCACAGAGAAGAAGTAAATACGACCTATATCAAAGAAAATAAAATCAAAATCCTCGGGATCACAGCCGGAGCATCTAGCCCTCAAATACTCGTAGATGAGATCGTGGAGGAGTTAAAAAAGTATTTTCCAGAAGCCACTGTATCGTTATATCCAGAGAGTCGAGAAGATACGATGAGTTTCAAACTTCCACGAGAGCTTCTCATTCATTCTTAGATGAAAATTGATTCAGAAGAATCTGATTCATCTTTTGGAACTGAAAAAATAGACAAGCTGCTACTTGCTTATGAAACACTATCGAATATTGGACAAGCGGTTTTCATTTGCCGAAAAAATCAAAACGAAGTATTGATCGAATTTCAAAATTCTATAGCAACAGAAAAATTATTTGAATTTGGCCTAAATAGAATTCTTGGAATCTATACAGAAATTCCCAAGTTCAAAGAAGATAGTGTACGGGTTGTTTTTGGCACAGAAGAATACCTACTCCTTTACAAAATCTTTCTAATTTCGCCTCTGACAAATGCTAATCTAACAACTTTTAGTTGTCTCATAGAAAACATAACAGAAATAGAAAATTTCAAATCTAAGAAGACTCAGCAGACAAAATTCCAAAACCTTGAAGCAGAAATAGCGAATATAATAATAAGCGAAATTCCAAGCGACAATACTTCCCTGAAAATCATTCAAGCAATCAAACAAACTACTCAGGCGATTTCCGTTGAATATTGGAGCAAAGAACTACGAACCCTGACGACGAACAAAAAGAAAACAGTGTGGGAAAGAGTTTTGATGATCGGTATTTCTGATATTCCAAATTTGAATGAAAATTTTGCAACAAGAGACGAAAATAGTATTCCAACAATTTCCATTCTACCGGGATCAAACAATTCAAACTATCAAGTTCTCATCAAAGTTTCACAAAGCGAATCGATACATGGTTTTTTGATTATTTCGGATATTACCAAAGAATGGGTATCTAGTGAAAGTTTTTGGAATAATATCTTGTTTCTTTTGATCTCTTACCTAAACAAATCTGAATCTCATTACCTTCTTTCACTTTATCAGTCCGTTTTCCTACAAAACCAAGAAGCAAGTATCCTTTCACGTTTTAAATATGCAAAGAACCTACGTTTCCGAATTGAGCAAGTAAATGATGCTTTTCTTAAACTAACTGGATACAGTCGAGACGAACTGATTGGAAAAAATAGTCTATTACTCATAGGCCACCAAGAAGAGAGGGCCATACTTTCTTCATTTAGAAAAACACTTAGACTAGGAAAGGATTTCTCTTTGGAAATAAAAGGTTATAAAAAAGATAAATCGCCTTTTTTTGCCAAACTCACTATTACTGTCATTAGGAATCGTATTAACAGTATTGTCTACATTCTGACTAATGTCTCTGATATTTCGGAAAATAAGGTAATGGAGAAAATCATTTCCAAACGAATGTTATTCGAATTGGGAGTTTCTTCTGCTACTAGAGTTTTGATGGAACCGAATATGGAAGCAGAGACGCTACCAAATGCACTCAGAGATTTCTTAAACTTTACCGATATGAGCTCCGTTTATCTATTCGAGTGGAACGGAAATAGCCCTCAAATTGACTATCAGATGAGATTTGGTCTCCATAAATCAAATATTGAAGTAAACAAAAATCAAAATATATCGGCATTAAAATGGGATCAGGGTTTACTCTACGAATGGCACATTCAACTCTCGAACGAAAAAATTGTCTCATTAAATAAAAAATCAAACAATATGAATATAGTTCAATTTTTTGGTCAAAATATTGAATCTATACTTCTTTTTCCCATTTTTATCGAAGATAAATTTTTCGGATCCTTGGTTTGGGTGCGTTCTGATTTATCTCCACTTGCAGAAGAAGAAACGTTACTGTTTACCACTGTCACCAATTGGGTAAAAGGTTATTTAGAAAAAGCCAAAATTTTCAATGAGATCAAATCTCACAAAGAACATTTGGAGATGATCGTTGAAAATCGTACGAAGGATTTGATGGTGCAAATGGAGAAAGCAGAATCCGCAAATAAACTCAAATCCGATTTTTTGGCTTACATCAGCCATGAATTAAGGACTCCGCTCAATTCGATCATAGGTTTTTCTCAACTCATCCAACTACCTCAAAATGATGCAGTCGGAATCCAATATTTAACATATATTACATCCTCAGGTCAAAGATTATTAAAAATGATCAATGAGCTATTAGAACTTTCTAAAATTGAAGCGGGGAAAAGCATCATTCAAATAACTAATTTTTCTCCATTCGAGGTTGCATTGGGGTGCAAAGAAAATCTATCACCGCAAGCTTCAAAGAATCATATCCAAATCATCATTGAGGCAAATGGATTAGAATCATTCAAAATCGATTCTGATCAAATGAAAGTCCATCAAATCATCCTCAATTTATTATCAAATGCAATCAAGTTTTCTCAAAATGATTCTTGCGTATATGTTCGTATCAATCTTTCAAACGAAAATTTGATTATATCTATCGTTGATTCTGGAGAAGGAATCAAACCACAAGACCAAAAGGGACTGTTCCAAACATTTTCACGTTTTTCCGAACAAACTCAGATAGAGGGTTCCGGTCTCGGATTAACTATTTCAAAAAAACTAGCAGAAATGCTCGGAGGAAAGATCGAATTTACAAGTGAATATGGACATGGATCAACTTTTCAGCTCATCTTACCCTATTTACCATTAAGATTAAATTAAAAAATATAAAGAGATTGATTCAATTTTATTTGGTTATCCACTGACCGATAATCAAAAAGTAGATGTCTCAGCTATATTCCATACCTCCATATCCTCAACCAAAGCCCCTCATTTCAAAATCTAGACGGCCCTCTCAGCCTGTGCTTATCGTTGAGGATCGTGAAGAAAACCAAATGTTACTAGCAGGTCTATGTCAAAGTATGGATGTCACCTGCCTTGTTGCAGAGAACGGTGCTGTTGCATTGGACATAATTAAAACACAACCTATCAGCGTTTATATTGTGGATTTGATGATGCCGGTTATGGATGGAAAAACATTCATAAGACTACTTCGTGAAAGAAACCCAGATGCTGTGATTCTTGTGCAGACTGCCATCGACGCTTCCGAAGAAATCATCGAAATCATGAAATCTGGAGTTTATGATTACTTAATCAAACCTCTGAATATCGAATTGATGAAGACGACTCTCTCTCGAGCTCTTGAATATAGATATTTGATTGATATTGAAAAGAATCTCTTAAAAGAAGAATCGAAAGAACTCAGAGACCAACTCGAATGGCTGAATTATAAAGAAAGTTCACGAAAGTCCACTAGTGGTTCCTTAGAGATGAATGCTATCTACAATCTAAAAACCACTCTAACGCAGGGGTCCGGAATCGGTATGATGACAACCCTCATCGATACAATCTCTCAAGTCGCGACAAAGGAAGATCAAAAAGTTAGCATCGATAGCGAACTTTTTGATTTACTGAAGGAAAACAATTCCCATACAAAGTCCGTACTCCGTGGACTCGCGAGTGCAGTACAAATATTAGAAAATCCTGTAAGTTTGTCACAGGTCTCTACGTCAAATCTAATCGACTTGGCATCGAAAGCATCAAATCAATTGAAAGAAGTAGCCAATCAAAAGGCGATCGAGATGAATTTGCCATTATTTAAAAACAATTACAATCTCCTAATTGATATTAATCTATTTGAAATCGCCTTGTCTGAACTTTTCCTCAACGCAATTAAATATGCGCCATCAGAAAGTGTGGTTGACTCATTTATCACGATCATTGACGGCTATTTGTGTTTTTCGATCAAAAATCGAATCACTGAAGACATATACTCTTCTCAAGCAGAGGAAGTGATAAAAAGTTTAACCCTACCCTTTTTTCGACTTCACCCACCAGTTGAATCTGTGCATCAGCTAGAGCCTTTTAGTCTAGGGCTTGGACTAACAATGGTAGACTACATTGCAAATAAACATCATGGTATGTTTTTTTTACGCAAGGCAAAGGATCATACAACATCCCAGTCAAGTGTTTGTACAATCGCTGAATTTTTTATACCGTTACAAAATTAATAGGAGAAAATATGAATAAAAAAATCTTAATCATCGATGATTCCGCTGTCTTCAGAAAAATCATCTCTGTGCATCTAAAAAATGCAAACTTCGATTTGATTGAAGCAGGCGACGGGGTGGAAGGTTTAAAAAAGCTTTCTGAAAACGAAGTCGATCTCATCGTATCGGACATGAACATGCCGAATATGGATGGGATTACATTCATCAAAAAAGCCAAAGAAGATCCAAAGTATAAATTTACTCCGATCATCATGTTGACTACCGAGTCTCAACCAGAAAAAAAGCAACAAGGGTTAGATGCCGGAGCAAAAGCATGGCTCACGAAACCGTTTTCCCCTGAAGAGTTGTTGGAAACGATCTCGAAGTTAGTACCATAAATCATTTTTTTTATGGATCCTATCATTAGAAAAAAACAAGTTCCGGGAGGTGTTGCTACCGCTTGGGAAGGTTATTTAACGATTCAACATGTGAGCGCATGGAAAGAAGTTTTTCTAAAAGAATCCTATCCAATGGGAAGTAAACTCTCCATCGACCTAAGCAAAGTCCAAAGAATCGATACGGCAGGAGCACAACTATTAGTGTTCATTAAAAAATACTGCGCCGAAAACCAGATCCAATTAAATTTTTTGAATCACTCAACTGCGATCCTTAAGGTTTTCGATGTTTTAGGATTGATTGGTTTTTTTGGCGATAAAATCAAGGTCAACAAACAGTTGACAAACGAATTTGATTTTTCTTACGGAACAAAAAGGGAAGTTGATGGATCTATCTGAAGTTATAGATGCCTATATCCTAGAATCCGAAGAGCTACTTCGTGATATGGAAAGTATCCTCCTGGATATGGAAAAAAAAAGCCCCTCTTCTGATGATCTCAATGCTTTATTTAGGGCAGTACATACCATCAAAGGTACTGCTGGAATGTTTGGTTTCGAAGAGACAGTAAAATTTACGCACAAGGTTGAAAATTTATTAGATGATGTTCGAGAAGGTAAAGTCACCTTCACTAAAGATTTAGCTGATCTATTACTAAGGGCCAAAGACCAACTTGAATACCTAGTCACCGCAGAAACGAAAAAAGATATTTCGGATGAAAGGCGGACACTTGGCCTTTCCATTTTAAAAGAAATTGAACCACTACTTGAAAAACAAATAGCATCTACACAAACAGAATCTAATGTCAAATCAACTGCTACAAGTAACGCGATACAAAATGTCTCCACACAAAGTTCTGATTCTGGCTTTCCATATTATTTAATTTCATTTCGACCCAAACGGAGTGTTTTCCATTCCGGACTTGATCCGTTTTCATTTATTGTTTATCTAAAAAAATCAGGAAAAATACGATCTCTTAAAACAATCACTTTGGAAGTTCAAGGCAACAAATCCTTTCTTCCAGAAGATTGTTATTTAGGCTTTGAGATTCTTTTCGAATCCACATCTGAAATTGAAACAATTAGAAAGGTTTTCGAATTTATAGAGTCAGATTCTTTTTTACATATCCTTCCACCAGGTTCGAATGTGGAAGATCTCGTTTTTCTTGCTGGTCAATTGCCAGAGGAAGAAATCTACCTTGGTAATCTTTGGAAGAACCTAGGGCTTTTAAATGAAAAAACTTTAATTACCTACCTTGAGCTTTTATCAGCTAACTTAACGCAGAATACCGATAGTCCAAATCCTATCGAACAAATTCACGGAAAAGAATTATCTGAAAGCAATGTACTGACCAAACAAGATATTCACTCAAAAGGTACAACTTTAAAAGTTGACTCCCGCAGGGTTGATACTCTCATCAATCGCGTCGGTGAATTGGTCGTTGCATCTGCAAATTTAAATCAATCCGTCATCGGAAAAGAAGATTCGAGCCTGCAAGAATCTGCTCTTTTAGTGAGTCGCCTACTGAATGAGGTTCGAGAAATTTCTCTAAAACTTAGAATGGTTCCTATTGGAGATGTTCTACAAAAATACCAGCGAATCGTCCGAGATTTAGGGAACGACTTATCCAAAGAAATAAACCTACACATCGATGGAAAGGAAACAGAACTCGATAGGAACATAGTTGATAAGTTAGGTGATCCATTGGTGCACATCATTCGGAATGCTTGTGATCATGGTTTAGAACTACCAAACGAACGTCTTGCGAAGGGCAAAGAAAAATCAGGAAATTTATGGATTAAAGCCTACCATGATACTGGCTCCGTAGTTATTGAAATCAGCGATGACGGTCGAGGCATCCAATCCGATATCGTTTGGAAAAAAGCAGTTGAAAAAGGGTTAGTCTCAGGGTCGAAACCAGATAATACGGATGAAATTTTTAAATTACTATTTCACCCAGGTTTTTCCACAGCAAGTTCTGTAACGAATGTTTCTGGCCGAGGTGTTGGCCTAGATGTTGTGCAAAAAAGTATTGAATCATTAAGGGGCACAATCCAGATCCATTCTGAACCAGATAAAGGTAGCCGTTTTCTCATTCGCCTCCCCTTAACTCTGGCAATTATAGATGGATTTTTAGTTGGAGTTGGATCTTCTTTTTATGTGTTACCTATGGAAATGGTGCTGGAATGTTTGGAATTCAATTTACAGCCCTCAGCCAATCAAAACCAATTCTTTCCATTACGTGGAAGTTTGATTCCTTACATTCGAATGAGAGATGTTTTCCATACAGATTCACCTAACGAAACATTACGAGAAAATATCGTAATCGTTCGTTCAGGAGATAAAAAAGCAGGAATCGTAGTCGAAAAGCTGTTTGGCGATTTTCAAACAGTTATCAAGCCCATGGGCAGTGTATTTCAAAATGTAAAAGGTGTAAGCGGATCTTCCATTCTCGCAGACGGAAAAGTTGCGCTTATCATCGATTTACCCTCGCTCTTTGAGCGAACCATCAATTTAGAAAAAATAAAATCGGAAGTATAAAGAGGAAAGTTATGAACAGTATCAAATCAGGCACAAGAACTACCATTACATTGTCAATCATGATAGTTGTCGTGATCGCATTTGCCTTTGCAATGTATTCACAGATACAAACCATTGGTAAAAGTCAAACCGGCATTACAGATGAGAACACTAAACATGTGGTCACCCAAGAAATTGGGCAAGTGGTCCAGGACAGTACTCTCTCTACCGCTGAATACTTTGTAGCTTCAACTCCTGAAAAAGCAAAGGTCATTTCGGAAAAAATCCAAAAAAATCAAACACAACTGATCCGTTTGTTTGCGAAACTAGAAACTCTAATACAGAATGAAGAACAAAAAAAGAAGTTGGCCACGCTATCCGAAACCAATGATACATTCTTTCTATTGTCTTCAAATATCAAAGAGGCACTCGCCACAGAGGATAAAATTGCCGAAGCCAAAGAAATCTTTGAATCAAAATTTATCATTCAATCCACTGAATACTCTAAGTTAGTCGGTAATTTTTTCCCTGTAGCAGTTCAATCAAATGAGAATTTGGCAGCGGTTGAGGAAAGTGTCAAATTGAATACGATTCTTATCCTTGGATCGATTCTACTCCTCTCCTTAATTCTTATACTCTATTTTTTCATCAAACAATCGAAAAATCAATTGATCAACGCTTTTGGTCAAATTGAAGCTATCAATTCAACCCAACCGATGATTGAATTTAAGATGGATGGAACAATCCTCTATGCAAACGACCAATTTTTGAATGCAATGGGATACACTCTTTCTGAAGTAAAAGGGCAACACCATCGTATTTTTGCCGAAACTGCATTTGCAAACAGTGAAGAATACCGTCAATTTTGGGCCAATCTCAATCGAGGTGAATACCAGGAAGCAGAATACAAACGTATTGGCAAAGGTGGCAAGGAAGTCTGGTTACAAGCTAGATATTCTCCTATTTTGGATATTGGTGGCAAGCCAGTAAAAGTAATTAAGTATGCAAACATAATCACTGAACAGAAGAGATCGATCATCGAAATGGCTCGCATCAAAACAGCGCTAGATAATGTTTCTACCAATGTAATGATGGCCGACAACAACTTGAACGTTGTTTATATGAATAAAGCGATTAAAGTGATGTTTGCAGCATCAGAGTCTGAGATTAAAACCCAACTACGAAACTTCTCTTTAAAAGATCTTATGGGATTCAATATTGACGGCTTCCATAAGGATCCAAGTCATCAAAGAAAATTGTTAGCATCTTTTACATCAGAATTTCGCTCTAGCATTAATATTGGTGGTCGTCAATTCAACTTGATAGCTAACCCAATCATAAACGAAAATGGAGAAAGATTTGGAAGCGTTGTAGAATGGGCAGATGTAACAGAAATAAACGCAATGGAAGAAGAAAGGATCCGCATCCTTAATGAATCACTTAGAATCAAAGTTGCCTTAGACAATGTAACAACCAATGTAATGATGGCTGACCCAGATCTCAAGGTTGTCTACATGAACAAGGCAATCCAACAAATGTTCGCAAACGGGGAACGGGACATTCAAAAACAACTCTCAAACTTCAATCTACGTGATTTGATGGGTGCCAATATTGATAGTTTTCATAAAAATCCATCCCACCAAAGAAGTATGTTAGGTTCATTTACAAATACCCATAGAACAACGATTACAATTGGTGGAAGGCATTTTTCACTTATCGCAAACCCAATTATCAACGAAAAAGGCCAGCGACTAGGATCGGTTGTCGAATGGAACGATATTACAAACCAGACACGAATCCAAGATGAAATCGACAGCTTAGTCAATGCCGCCATTCGAGGTGATTTCTCTAAACGAATCGGAATGGAAGGAAAGGATGGTTTCTTCTTAAATTTATCAACGGGTATGAACAATCTGATGGATATCTCATCCAAAGGACTCAACGATGTTGTAACTTCATTAGAAAAGTTATCAAACGGTGATTTGAGCGCTATCATTACGAATGATTACCAAGGCACTTTCGGTATGTTAAAAGAGTATGTAAATAATACTCTCGCTAAACTTGAATCCATACTAGGTGAAGTAAAAATGAAAGCAGATTCCTTAAGTAATGCTGCTGAAGAAGTTTCATCTACTGCTAGCACTCTCTCTCAAGGTGCTAGTGAACAAGCCGCATCCGTTGAAGAAACATCTGCTTCACTCGAAGAAATGGGTGCATCTATCGATCAAAATGCAGAAAATGCAAAACAAACTGACTCCATTGCGACAAAATCTGCAAGGGAAGCAAAACAAGGTGGTGAAGCGGTAAAAAATACTGTTTCGGCAATGAAAGAAATCGCAGATAAGATTTCAATCATTGAAGACATCGCCTACCAAACCAACCTACTCGCCTTGAATGCCGCTATTGAAGCAGCAAGGGCTGGTGAACATGGTAAAGGTTTTGCAGTCGTGGCATCTGAAGTGAGAAAACTTGCAGAGCGGAGCCAGAAGTCAGCGAACGAAATTGGAACTTTGGCGGGCGGATCTGTTCAAATCGCCGAAACTGCAGGAAAGCTCATTGAAGAAATTATCCCAGCGATCAATAGAACGGCTGACCTCGTGCAAGAAATCTCAGCGGCGAGCCAAGAACAGTCGTCAGGAGTAAACGAAGTCAACAAAGCGATGTCACAGTTGGATCAGGTATCACAACAAAGTGCCTCAGCTTCAGAAGAACTAGCCGCGATTGCCGAAGAATTAAAATCACAGGCGGCTCAGCTTCTTTCTTCCATCAGCTTCTTCAAACTGACAAAATTGAATTTCCAAAATACAAAAGATGCAAAACGGATCAAAACAGGTGTTCAGAATCAATTGAGTTCTCAGAGAACCGATTCTGGAGAAGATGATAGTAGATTTCAGAAATATTAAGATTGGGAGTAGACTATGCAAGAAATACAATATCTTACCTTTCTAATCTCTGATGAAGCATTTGGTTTGGGCATTTTGCATATCAAAGAAATCATCGAATTCGAATCAGTAACTCATGTACCAATGATGCCTGAATACATTCCAGGTGTCATTAATTTGCGAGGGAATGTAGTTCCTGTCATTGATTTGAACCACAGGTTTTACAAACGGAAGACTGAATTTGGTCGGAAAACTTGTATCATCATAACGGAAGTTAAGATGGAAAAAGAATCAATTGATGTAGGACTACTTGTTGATGCGGTAAACGAAGTCGTTGATATACAACCAAATATGATTGAAAACGCTCCAAGTTTTGGAGCAAAGATACGTCTGGATTTCATTTATGGTTTAGGAAAAGTAGATGAGAAATTTGTTATATTATTAAATATTGAACAAATTTTAAACTTGGAAGAATTAGCAGTTCTCCAAGATAAATCTATCATTGTCACACACTCAACAGAAGCATGACTACATCTTTTAGCTCTCCCAAATTGGTGAAAGATGTATTCTTAAATCCAGGAGAGTTATATTTTGGTGGACCTGATTACAGAGTAAGAACCTTACTCGGATCTTGTGTCTCAATTATTCTTTGGCATCCAAAGCTACATATCGGTGGTATGTGCCATTATCTACTCGCTACGAAAGGTGATAGAAAAGTGGAACCAGGTCTCGAAGGTAAGTATGGTGAAGATGCCTTTCAAATTTTATTACAATCTTCCAAGTCACATTTTGCTCCAATAAATGAATACGTAGCAAAAATTTTTGGAGGTTCAAATATGTTTTCTAAAACGGAAAGAACCTTGATGGAAGAAAAATATATATCTAACTCAAAGCTAGTCGGCATTCGAAATGTTGAATTTGCGAAGGATATTTTAAATCAACATTCCATAAAAATCATTTCCGAAAACACCGGGGGAACTGCTTCCAGAAAGGTGTTTTTTACCATTTGGGATGGTGAAGTCTGGCTTGAAACACATCAGGAATAACAATGAATAAAATTAAAGTTTTTGTCGTCGATGATTCGGCGGTTGTTCGCCAAGTTTTAACTGAATTATTTTCGAAAGATGATCATTTTGAATTTTTGGGAAGTGCATCTGATCCCCTTTTTGCAATGGAGAAAATGAATTCAAACTGGCCCGATGTGATCGTATTGGATATCGAGATGCCACGTATGGATGGGATCACTTTCTTAAAACAGATCATGCGGGATAAACCTACTCCCATTGTTATCTGTTCGACTCTTACTGAAGAAGGCTCAGACACAGCATTACTTGCAATGTCACTTGGCGCGGTGGATATCATCACCAAACCGAAAGTGGGATTAAAGGACTTCTTAAATGAATCGTCGATGTTGCTCGTTGATGCGGTTCTCGGAGCATCACAGACAAATATTCGCAAGGTGACAACACAAACTTATCAGACAGTTACGAAATCTAAAGTTGATCCAGATCTCTCGCAGATGAGAGCAACTGAAAAAATTGTGGCCATCGGCACATCAACGGGTGGAACGATTGCACTGGAAGAACTTCTAACTAAACTTCCAAATAACAAAACCCCAGGAATCGTCATCGTACAACACATGCCAGAAAAATTCACAGAAGCATTTGCGAAACGGCTGAATAGCATTTGTGATATCAATGTCAGAGAAGGCAAAGATGGGGATAGAATCACCCCAGGACTTGCGCTCATAGCACCTGGAAATAGACATATGCAAGTCAAACGATCGGGAGCTCAGTATTATATCGAAGTGACAGATGGACCACTTGTGAACAGGCACAGACCTTCTGTCGATGTATTGTTTCGATCAGTCGCAAAAAATGTAGGTAAAAATGCACGTGGGCTAATCCTCACTGGAATGGGTGATGATGGAGCTTCCGGTCTTTTAGAAATGAAAGAAGCAGGAGCTACTACGTATGCACAGAATGAAGAGTCATGCGTTGTTTTCGGTATGCCAAAAGAAGCGATACGTCGCGGAGCTGTGGATACGATACTTCCACTCCGCGACATGTATAAGGTGATTGTGGGTTACAGCTGAGAGCTTACGTTGGGACTAAAGTAGCCCCAACTCCGAAGTAACCTGGATCATCCTTGCTCTGATCTCTTCCACTGACTCTTCTTTGATCATTTCATCTGGCTTGATCTTAAATATAGGCTGTGCCTTCGTCACGATCTTTCCATCAGAGTCCACCATCAAATTTTTGACTACAGTCCCGCTAATCGGTGCAAGAATCTTATTAAACATCTTCATAACTTCGATGATAAACAAAGGTTGCCCTGCTACGAAATGCTGTCCCTCTTCAATAAGAGCTGGTAGATTCGGAGCTTCTTTAGAATAGAACATACCACCCATCGGAGCTACAATCTCGTCTCCACTCATTTTTGGAGGTGGATTCAACGTTTTGATGAGTGCATCTCTTGTTTCGGCCTTTTTGAATTGATCAGGGACGACACCTTCTAAATTTTCATCCATGTCAAGAGCAAAGAAATTGGATTTGAGACCTATGTTTGGAATGATCAAAAGCAATTCCATTCCCGCCTGGTATCCATTATGTGCCGCAATCGCACCTAACCATTCAGAATCACTCATTCGATCTGGTTTTGGATTCTTGCCTGATTCAAACGATGCCGAAATATCCTTCCATGAAGACAGTCCTGTTCGAGACTGAAATTCCGCATAGAATGCCTTTGCCTTCTGGAGCAAATTATCATCATGATCCCAAATTTTCTCAGATGGTGCCTTGATTGCTACTGCCTCGAGATTGAGGTAGTAGTAAAGACGATCCAAAAAGATCACCGGGTTTTCATTGAAAGAAAGTTTACCTGCCTTCCGGTCCCAAAGCTTCCCATCGTAATAACCGAGAAATCCCCCAAGCACATGAGGGTTGTTAAACAACTTTTCTAATGGTCGGAGCATCAATGTAGACTTTTTATTCAAAATTTTCTTTAATTCAGGGTCAGCTTTTTTCGCCTTCTCAGTCCAAAGATACTCTAGATCCACGTCATTGAGAACAGACTGCAATGATCCAATACCAGCAAGGTAAGAGATCATAAACGCTGTTGAAGGCTTGAACATTGCATCTTTGCCGAGAATCCACTGAATGAGCCCATAATGAACCAATAGATTCGTTTCCAGGTTTTGTCCACGAAGCACTGTTTTGCGGAGGATGTCCCCAAGGATTTCTAAATTTTTGGTTCTGGTCTCACCGTAGGAAACGATAAGTGCGACATTGGAATCGTAAGCTCCTGCAAGATTATAATGTACGAATGACCCTGTATCCGGATTTCTTGTGCAAATACCTTGGTCATCGCGAATCTCATCAGGTAATGGTGGAGACCAGTTCTGAATGATTCCACCAGCGTGCGGTTGTAAGGCTCTGTTGGTCGCATTGATTCTAACTTCAGCTCCAGATACGTTGCGAACGATCCGTTCAGGTTTAGGAACACGCGGGCCATGGATGGAAAGGACTGCCATGGCTTCTACAAGTGAGTCGATATAGAACACATCATTTGGATTCGATGGGTTGACAAATTTAAGTTTGTAAACCATCTCAGTGACCCTATGCTCCACCTGGATCCTAGTATTCACTTCCATAAAGAAAAAGCTATTTGCTTCGACAATACATTCAAATGTTGAAACACTATTCAAACGAATCGCCTTACCGAAAACTTCTGCTTGATTCTCCATTTCTTTCAATGATTCTAAATCTTTAAGAAGAATACCGGCTTTTTTAGGATTCTGCGCTTTACACGCATCTGCTTCCTTCTGAAGCAATTCTTGGGTAAGTGATATCTCAAGTAACTTTTGTTCGTGCATTTGGAGAGAACAATCCCTTCCACCTAAGGAAAGAGACCATTCACCATTCCCAATCAATTGAATCTCATTGTGTCGGGTATTTTCAATGTTTAACTCGATTAGAAAGTTACGATTCGAGCCAACTGCGGTTACTTTTGATTCAGCTAAAATTTCCATCACAGCGGAATCGATTTGAGATTTATCTCCAATCACTCGCTGACCTTTACCGCCACCACCTCCGATGTATTTGAATCGAATGCGTTTGCCCGGATATTGTTTCCAAATCTCTTCGCAAAGAATGTGTGATTCTTTTTGGAGGTCTGAAATGTCCGTTAAATCGAGTGACTTTTCATAGGAAAGTTGGAGAAGTAACTCTGCATTGTCTTCGATGCTCAGCCCATCGTTGAAAGAGAAATCAATTTTATGTTCCTTGGCAAGTTTAACCAACGCATCTTTTGACTTTCCGATTTTATTTACAAGAGCAAGGGCCGTGATGTTGTCCACACCAGGAGTCACCGATACTTTTAAGGAACGAGCCAACTTCTTGGCTTCGTCCTTCGCACCCGCACCTCTTGCAACGTGAGAGCTAGGTCCCATAAATATGAGTCCAGATTCTTCTATGGCTTCAATGAATTCTGCATCTTCAGCCATAAATCCGTAACCTGCAAATAGATGCGTATAACCGTTGTCTTTCGCAATGCCTATGATTTGTTTGATGCGAAGTTCTTTTTCTTCTTTTCCTGATCCCATATAATCTGGAACTCTATGGACGTTTTCTGGAAAATGGAAATCGCGAAGTTCTGGCGCCAGGGCTTTAGGATAGACGATGGAGTCCTTTTCGGAAAGCAAAATCCCGTATTCTTTTACACCAATGAGATCAAAGACATCCATTGTCTCCTTTCTAACAGGACCACGGCAGACGATCAGGCATTTGATTGACTCAACCGAAAAGGAACGTATCCATTCTGAGTCAGATTCTTGAAATTTGATTCGATTTAAATTTTTATCTAACATGAAATTTACTCAAACTCCCTTTGAGGACCGCCCATCGGTGCGGGTTTGTATTTGGACATTAGGAAACCTAGATTTGTCCCAAGGACTTTTCTAGTGTATCCAGGAAGGATGATCGATGAAACAGAACCAAGAGAAAGAGCTTCTTTTGGATTCATCAATTCCTTTTCATACTTTTGATTGATCTCGAGGAGTTTCGAATCTCTTATCGAAATAGCCTCTTTTTCGCCCATCCCCTTTTTTACATTCGCTTGGTATTCTTTCTGGATGACTGTGATCTCATCTTTATAGACATACTCTTTCCCTGCGGGGCCCATGACAGCAATTCTTGCGGTAGGCAATGCAAAAACGGCAGATGCACCCGTAAAATACGAGTTAAATGTTGCATATGCACCACCAAATGCATTTCGGATAATAAGTGTGAGTCTTGGAGTACGAAGATCAATGATTGAATCTAGAAGTTTGCGACCTTCTAAAACGATACCATTATGTTCTTGGTCACGACCAGGGAGGAATCCCGTAGTATCTTCAACAAAAACCATAGGAATATTGTAAAGATTACAGAACCGGACAAAACGAGTTCCTTTTCTGGAAGCACCTATATCAATCTGACCTGACGATACTGCAGAATTATTCGCAAGAAAGCCAACCACGTGACCACCAATCCGACCAAAGGCGGTAACAATATTTCGAGCTCTTTGTGGTTGCACCTCGAAGAATTCGCCATGATCACAAATCTGTTGGAGATACAAAGTGATATCGAATGGGGTGTTCATACCCGTCGGGCTGTTGAAAGTCTTTCTGAATAAGATATCCTCTTCATAGATAAAACGATCAATCGGATCTGAAGTTTGATAGAATGGAGCAAAGGAATGGTTGTTATCTGGAAGGTAAGAAAGCAATCGGATGGCTGTGAGAAGAGATCCATATTCATCACTGGTAACAAGATCCACGACTCCGGATTGACCGTGAACTTTTGGTCCACCGAGGTCCTCAGCAGAAATGTCTTCGCCTAGTACAGATTTGACAACTCCAGGACCGGTTAGACCGAAGAATGTATTATCACTCTGGATCATAAATGAACCTTGTCGAGGTAAATATGCTCCTCCTCCGGCATTAAAACCAAACATTAACATAATGGATGGGACGACACCACTAATTTTTCGTAAGGCGGTAAATGCCTCAGAATACCCATCAAGACCGCCAACTCCAGCAGGAACAAATGCCCCAGCAGAATCATTCATTCCAATGAGAGGTATACCCTGCTCTCCCGCCATCATGATCAGTCGCGCAAGTTTACTTCCGTTTGTTGCATCCATTGAACCTGCACGCAAAGTAAAGTCATGACCATACACTGCCACATCTCTTCCTTTGATCTTTAAGATTCCAGTAACGATAGACGCTCCGTCTAAGTTCGGTCCCCAGTTTTGGTAAGTAATGTTCGGTTCAGTGTCAGTTAGTACCTTGATCCTTTCCCAAACAGTCATACGATTTTTGGAATGTTGGACGCGGATGCGGTCTTCCCCACCACCGAGAAGAGGTTTTTCTTGCAACTCTCTGCCTAATTTGAGAGCATCATCATAGATCCCTGAAGAGGCAGGGGAAGATGATTTTGACGAGACTTGAAACGGATTTTCTAGCGAGTATTGCTTGGTTTCCATAGTGTTATAATTTCCAATGTTTTGATGTTTAGAACTTAGAAAAGTGAAATTTATAAAAGTGCGGTCTTTAGATCGGGATGGATTTGGAAAAGTGTCTTCATCGAAATGATATCAAAAACTCTCTCGACAGCTGGTTTTAGGGAACAAATTGATATCTGAATCCCAGAATCCTGACAAAGTCTAAGGGAAGTTACGAGTACGCGAAGCCCTGCCGAAGAGATGTAGTTAACCTTTTCTAGGTCGTAAATGATATGTGTTTTGGCGATTTTGACCAAATTCAGAAGATCTTGCTCAATGATATGGACATTGTGGACATCCAAGTTCCCATCAATATGCACAACCAACCGTTCCCCTACCCATTCCGATTCGATACTGATTGAATCCGCTTTCATAAAATCCTCCTTTCCAAATATGTATGATTCTTATTTCCGATAAATTCGTAGGAGACCTTATCCATCAATTTTTCCATTAAATAGACACCGAATCCGCCCCTTCTTTCACCTTTCAAATTTGCGTCAATAGAGGGAGAGGGAACAACATCACGTGAAAATCGTTTCGCTTCATCAATAAGTGTAAAAATTGCTAAGTCACCATCGATCAACACCTTACACTCAAAAGTTGGGTCGATTAAATGTGTTTCGGCATATCCGTGCATGATAATATTAGTTGCGGCTTCATCTAAGGAGATAAGAATATCATCATATGCAAATTCTTTTTTTACTTTATCTTTCAAGACTTCAGAAATAAAATCGCGAAACTTGGGGATTTCGGAAGCTTTTGCTGGAAAGATTTTTGAATAAAACTCAGTCGAGGTTTCTGGGAATTTAAGCACCATGACGGTGAAATCGTCATATTGTTCGGACTCGTCTGAGAACTCTCTGATCGTTTGGTAAACCTCTTCAATGATCACCTGAGATGGTTTGTCTTTTCTGGTTATGATTTCTTGGATAAGGCGATCCAATCCGAATTCTTCATCTAACTTGTTTTTTTCCTCAATCGCACCATCAGTGTAAAACACTAACATGTCTCCTGGTTCCATATCGATTTCACCACCGATATAATTTCCTACTGGAACGACACCTAACGGTGCACCCTTTCCTTTTAATAATTCATAACTTCCATCTTTTCGAATCCAGAGCTGGTCATTATGACCTGCCGAAGCGAATCGAATTTTTTTCGCGTTGGAATCAAAATTAGCAAAAAACAAAGTCACGAACATTCCAGATTGGGAGTCTTCATAGATCAATTGATTCGCCTGCTTCAAAAGCTCGGAAGGCGAAAGCTCTGTGGTTCGGGACAAGGTCCGGATGATAGAAGAAGACATGGCCATGAAAATCGCGGCAGGTAAACTTTTTCCCGAGACATCGGCAACTAAAAAGGAAAAATTATGGCTACCGTATTGGTGAAAATCGTAAAAATCACCTGACACTTCTTTGGCGGCCACGGATTTCACACCTAAATCAAATTGTGTAGACTTTAAAATCGAATTCGGTAGAATATTATTCTGAATATTGCGAGTGATCTCGATCTCTTTTTCTATGGATTTTTTTGTAATGATTTCTTGGCTCAACCGAAGGTTTTCGTATGCTTTCGTTAAAGGACTTGATATCGTCTTAAACATACGAAGATCTGCTTCTCCAAAACCATTTCGAGTTCTTTTTCCACAAACATACAAGGCAGCTTTCAGTGAACTTCCACTAGGCGAGACAGGTAGAACCAAATAAGATTCTTTTAAGACAAATGCTTCTAATCCCAAAAACTGATCCTCATCAAGGTTAGATACAGTACCGAGGATGGGGTTTTTGGACTCAATTGCAGAAATAATCAGATTACTTTCTTCGGGTTCATAGAATGATTCAAAGACGATTCCATTTTGTCTTGCGTATACTTGGATCAGCTTTTTTTTGCCTTCTAAAAAGATAACCATTCCTGCATCTTCCGCATCAAGCTCCTTTGATAAAATCGCAAGTGAACGTGACATGAGACCAAGTTCGTCATGAGATTCTAGAACCGCCTGACCCAATTCAAATAAGGATTCTAAAGTGCTCAATTTTTGTTTAAGCTCTAAGTTGGCTATATTTAAGTTACCGAGAAGTGTAGTCTTTTGAATCGCAACCGCACAGGCTGAGGAAAAAGACAGAAAAAAATCAATGTCACTTTGACTGAAGTTATTTCTATTTTTAGTATTGATGGCTTCAATCACTCCGATGACTTCATCGCCGACAATCAGAGGAGCTGCGAGTATATTACGAGTTACAAAGTTTGAAGCTTTATCAACATCTCGAAAAACTCGAGGATCGTTTTGAGCATCATTGATGATCATTGGTTGTTTGGAAATGGCAACATTTCCAGCAATACCTTGGCCAACTGGTACTTTTATCTTGGCGACTTCTTCTTTTTTTTCACCAGTTACGGTGTTAAAAATTAAAAATTCCTTTTTTTCATCTAATAACAGAAGCGAACTTGCTTCGGTTCGGAACACGGACTTTGCCGATTCCATCACCATTTCCAATACTTTTTCCAAGTCTAGACTGCGATTGATTAGAACAGAAACACGAATGATCTCTTCCAAAAAATACAAAAGTCTATTATTATTGTTATGAATATTTGAATTGTCAACTAACAGTAAAATTGACGTTACTAATGAAGTGTAAAACTGGTTTTGCGATTCGGAATAAAGAGTATCACGAAATAAAGCAGTCAGGTTAGAAGCAAAGTAGTTGATAAGATCTAGATCTTGCTCCGAAAAATGTTCAAAATGATAAATCCCTTCGAGTAAAAGAACTCCTAGCGATAATTCTGACATCTCTTCTCCAATGTAACAGGCAAGAATAGATTCGCTTAACGGGAGAGAGTCTTTTGAAAGATGAGCTCCTTTTTTTAATAGTAAGCTCTTTTTTGTCTTATAAACATGTTTTGCAACCTTACCCGCAGAGCTTGTATCTTTGATTGCACCTACGCGAGATAGGTTTCCGCGTTCGTTCTTTAAATAGAATGCCGCCGACTTGCCAGAAACAAGTCTTTTGGCCTGTCCTAAAATAAAGTGATAGAGATCGTCTAACTCGCTATTGGATGAAACAAAATATCCGCCATCTTCCGACTTTTGGACGAGTGGAGGTAAATTGTATTGATTCACTGAAAGCGGTAGCTTAGGAAAACTTCAGCGATTCTTCACGTAATTTACGATTCGCTTCTTCTAACGATTTGATTTTGTCGAAGGCAGACATCAACTCTTCCCGACTTAGGTTCGAGACCATGGAACTGGCTTGAACTGTTTCTTTGGCTTCTCTTAATTCTGAACGAGAATAATCAATGATCTGCTCATACATACGGATGATTTCGTCAGCATTTGATAACTCTTGTTCGTTGAGTCTTAAAACTTTCTCGTAACCTTTGATGATATCGGATTGAATTTTTAACTTTTTGTTCAGGTCTTCGATGATTTCTTGACTCATTGGAAATGTTACCCCTTTCGTGGATTCTTTGCATTGACAGTCTTCGCATTTCCCAAACCCTGGAGGTGTCTGGGGACGTAGCTCAATTGGGAGAGCGTTTGAATGGCATTCAAAAGGTCGGGGGTTCGATTCCCCTCGTCTCCATTAATCCCTTCTCTTGCTAAAAATATGTTAATTTTCCTTTCAGTGTCAAATGCTTTTTCGATTATAATTTTCTAGATCACTTGATCCCCTAGACCCATTTTACAATCTAATACTTAAGACCCTATGGCAGTCAGAAAAATTTTACGTATTGGCAACCCTCTTCTTCGTCGCACAAGCGATGACGTTCTAGAATCCGAAATTGGAACAAAAGACTTCAAAAAACTGATTCGAGATATGTTCGATACCATGCGATTTGCAGAAGGTGTGGGTTTAGCGGCCCCGCAAATTGGTATTTTGAAAAAAATTGTCGTGGTAGGCCAAGAGGATGATAATGACCGCTACAAAGGTACTCCTGCTGTTCCTGAACAAGTGATCATCAATCCCATCATCACACCTCTTCTTCCCCCTGGGGATGGTTTCTGGGAAGGTTGTCTTTCGGTTCCAGGTATGCGAGGGTTTGTCGAAAGGCCCTCAAAAATCAATATGAAGTGGTTTGATGAAAACTTTCAACCGCACGAGGAAATCATTGAAGGATATCGTGCCATCGTGATGCAACACGAATGTGACCATCTTTTCGGAGTTCTTTACGTGGACAGATTAAAAAGCACAAAGCTATTTGGGTTTAATGAAGATGTGGAAACCGAGGGTAAACTTCTCGATTGATTTTTTGACACGATTTTAATATAGGCGGAAACACCCATGCGGTCATCCTTCGTAGAATACTTTCTCTCCAAGAGTTTATTTGTTAATTTACTTACGTTTCTGATTTTGCTCGTTGGTGGCTTTACTGCCGCCAATATGAACCGAGAAGCTTTCCCAAATATCAATTTTGATATTGTAAGTGTTACTTCCATTTATCTGGGTGCCTCACCTGCCGATGTGGAAAAATTGGTCACAAAACCACTCGAAGATGCTATTAAGGAAGTGGATGGGATCAAAGAATATCGATCTGCTTCTTTAGAAAACAGATCGGGTATTGTGATCACGATCGACCCAAATGTCAAGAATACCCAGAAAGTTGTAGATGACATCAAATCGGCAATCGACCGTGTTCAAGATTTACCAGATGCTGTAGAAGATCCAATTGTAACGGAAATTACAACAGCAAGACAACCTGTAATCGAAGTTCATCTAACAAGCACCGTTAAAGATGGTGTACCTGTTCTTACCGCAAAACAACTTCGAGATCAGGCAAAACTTTTAGAAAATAAGTTAAAAGATATTCCATCCGTTGCTCGTATCACCAAACGTGGTTGGCGTGAACGTGAAATGAAAGTGGACTTAGATCCTGAAAAATTACGTGCTTTTTCCATTTCTTCAACTCAGGTAGTAAATTCACTCAGACTTAGAAATATCAATTTCCCTGGTGGCAATATCTCCGAAAAATCAAAAGAAATCATCGTTAGAACTGTCGGAGAATTCGATACAGCAGAGGAAATAGAAAATGTTTTTGTAAGAACAAATGATGCGGGTAGATCAGTTCGAGTCAAAGATATCGCAAAGGTTACAGAAGGATTCGAAGACTCGGATTATCTAGATAAATCAAACGGCGAAACTGCCATTGCCCTTACCATCATCAAACGTGAAAAATCAGATGCAATCAATGTGGTCGATGAATCAAAAAGAGTCGTACTTGAATTTTTAGAAACAACAGATGGAACCATCAAACATGCATTTGTAAACGATCTTTCAAAATACATTCGTCGCAGATTGGGTGTTTTAACTTCGAATGCGATGTCGGGGTTATTACTCGTAACTGCATCTTTATTCGTCTTTCTTGGATGGCGAATGGCTCTCATGACTGCGCTTGGAATTCCTATCTCAATTGCAATGACCTTCATCGCAATGAGTTACTTTGGAATGACACTCAACTTGATCTCGATGATGGGGCTCATCATCGTTGTCGGGATCCTTGTAGATGATGCGATTATCATTTGTGAAAATGTATACCGCCACTTGGAAATGGGCGAAGCTCCATTTGAAGCCGCACTCCGAGGGACTTCTGAAGTCCTAGCACCAGTCCTTGCCACCGTCACAACTACCATTGCCGCATTTGGTCCGATGTTGTTTATGACAGGAATTTTTGGAAAGTTTATTGGATCGATTCCAATGGTAGTCATTTTATCACTTTCCTCGTCTCTCTTTGAGGCCTTTTTTATGTTGCCGTCTCACTTGTATGATGTGAGTAAATCAACAAATTTAAAAGGAGAAGTAAAAGACGAATCTCACTGGTTTACGAACTTTAAGAATAAAGTTTATTTACCTTCGCTTTCGTTTGCTCTTCACAAAAAGCTCTACATGATTGGTGGACTCCTCCTTCTGTTTGTTTTCTCACTCATTTTACAAGGCAAATTTGGAAAGTTTAAATTGTTTCCTGGAGCTGTAGAAACGTTTCAAGTAAGAGTGACAGCAGAAACTGGTCTGACTCTAGAAGAAACAGATAAATTCATCCAAGCCATTGAACATGTAATCAAATCTCTTCCCAAAGAAGAATTAGAAAATTACATTTCTCGAATCGGCATCATTCAAAAAGATCCTAATGATCCTTTCACAAAGAGAGGAAAGAACTATGCCCAAATTATGGTTTTTCTTACTCCAGAAGAGTCAAGAGATAGATCTACCGAATCCATAATCGAATACGTTCGGCATAATACAAAATCCTTATTAAATGATAAAACTCTTCTTTTGTTAGAAGAAAAGTTAGCCAAGGAAAATGCATCTCGTAATTCAACAGGGGAAATTACTACGCTTCCATTCCCTGATGTTTTTAAACCGCTTGAAGGAAGATTAACCAATCTAGAGTTCGAAAAGTTAGCTGGTGGTCCTCCCGTAGGAAAACCAGTTGCCATTGAGATCAAAGGTGATGATTTTAATACCCTTCAAAAGATCGGTTTGGAATACAAAGATGTCCTCGCAAAACTTCCAGGAGTTGTAGACATTGGGGACGATTTTAATGAAGGTAAAGATGAGATTCGAGTCACAGTCAACGAATCATTAGCATCTTTTGCCGGAGTAAGTGTTCAGTCGGTGTCTCTGGCGATCAACACAGCATTACAAGGTGCAGTCTCTACAAAAATCAAACGTGCAGATGAGGAAGTCGACGTTCGAGTTCGATTCCCCGAACAGTATAGAAACTCTTTAAGCCATTTGGACGATGTTTACGTGAATAATTTATCTGGGAATTTGATCCCAGTTTCAAGACTTACTGATTTCACTCGTTCACCTGGCAGGGCATCGATCAACCACCTTGATGGGAAAAGGTTATTAACAATCACAGCTAACATCGATGAGACCATGACTACATCAAGAAAGGTCAACACAGATGCCAAGGTGCTCGCTGGAGATATCATCAAAAAGTATCCAGGGTATACCGTCCGTTTTTCTGGTGAAAACAAAGATACAGAAGAATCAATGGCCTCACTTGGTAGAGCTTTTGGAGTTGGCCTCATCATCATCTACATGATCCTGGCTTCCCTCTTTAAATCACTCACTCAACCATTCATCGTAATGAGTGCCATTCCATTTGCCGTCATTGGTGTGATCTTTGCCTTTCTATTACATGGACAACCCCTCTCCTTTCTTTCCTTTCTGGGTATCATTGGTCTAGCTGGAGTCGTCGTGAACGACTCCATTGTACTCGTGGATTGTGCAAACCAGCTCAAATTAGAGAATCCAAACTATAAATCCTACGACCTACTTATGGAAACAGGATCGATCCGTCTACGAGCCGTTATCTTAACAACGGTAACTACCGTTTTGGGATTACTTCCTACAGCTTATGGTATTGGAGGGAGAGACCCGTTCCTTGTTCCTATGGCTCTCGCTTTTGGGTGGGGGCTCGCATTTGCTACCTTTATCACGCTCATCATGGTACCTGTGTTTTACCTGACTACCTATGACTTTATGGAATGGGCAGGAGTAAAGATGAAAGCCTTGAATTTGAGAATGATAAGGCGCTAAAGGCATCCGCAGATTATTTGTTAGTCTGCGGTATCATTCAATACTTCGGTTAATGTTACGAAGTGATACCCTTTCTTCTGCATCTTTGTGACAAATTCTGGTAAGATATTCATTAGCTTATCAAACTTTCTTGGTCCGCCCAAGTGCATAAGTATAATAGCGCCATTCATCCCATTTGGATCACTAGTCTCCCACGCATCCAAATAATCTAATGTTTCCTGTCCAGTTTTGTAATAAGGATTTTTCACCACTTCCTTTTTTCCAGCATGAGAACGGTATAAAAATTGTTTGTGAATGTAATCTGGTAAATCCAAAGAACCACGATTATTGCGTGACCACATAATGTGCGAATCATATCCAATCACAGCATGAGCATCAAGTATTAATTGGTTTATTGCGCCATATGGAAGCCGATAATACTTTTTCAGTTCCAGTTTTGTGAGTGCATAAAAAGTATCTTCCACTCGCTTCAACTCTTCTGCCATACGAGTCAAATCTAACACTTGTTTTGAAAGATATTCCAACACAACTCTTCTCTTCTGAGAGGTTTCCGAAACGGAGCGGGAATAATTAAAATGACTCCAGGTATGATTTGCAAATTCCACATTGCCGGTTTTTGCGAGCTTCTTAATAAAATCTAAATTTTGCCGAATGAAAAAGGAACCGCTGGTATCTGAAGGTCTTTCGTTCGAAAGAAATACGGTCACTCGAATTTGATGGTCTTTGATATATTTCAAAAGTGTCCCAAGTTCTTCACCAGTAGCCAAATCAAATGTGAGGGCGATCTCTTTGTGCTTTTCATTGCCACGAAGGATATTTTTACCTTTTGCATTTTTACTCGCTTCTTTCAGAAAGGAGATGTTCTCCTCTACTTGTTTTTGTAGTCCTGAATCTGAATCGGTATCCACAGGAAGGAATTGTTCCTCACGTAATTGTTCTTGGTACATAAGAGAGGAGAGACTTTCTTCCATCTCTTGAATGCTTTTTTCTTTGAGTTTAACTTCCGTTTGGAGTTTTGTTACATAAAAATTTAAATAGAGTAAATAGCTGACTAAAGTGATCAGTCCAACTGTGGCTGATACACCCAATGTAACCAAAAAGAATTTTTGCACCTTTTTGGCGAAGTTACGATCCTTCTCTATATCTTTCGATAATTCATGAACAATGTCCTGAATTTCTTTTTCTTCTTGGGTGGGATCTAGAGACATTATGATATAAGAATCCTTATTCATATATATCGGAAAATGCCCAGGTGAATCTTCACTCAGGAAGTCAGGTAAGTATCTTTAAAAATTTGCCCTTTTTCCCTTGTCGGATCAGGTATTCTTTTCCCTTTTCTAAGGTTAAATTGGGATCTGATAACTTTTCTTCATTTAGATACAAACCACCTGCCTGAATGAGCCTTCGCCCCTCAGATGTGGAGGGCAAAAACTCCAATTGGGATAAAATTGACAGTAATAGTGGGGGCTTGTCCAAAAACAAAGCTGGATCTATAGTTTCTGTTCTGATCTCATCAGGCAGAGCTCGATTCTTAGTATTATGGATTTTGGCCCATTCTTCGACCGCTTCCCTATTTGTTTCTTTTGGATGGAGCTGATCCATTATTTCCAAAGCGAGTTCAGTTTTGATTTCTTTGGGATGAGCCGATTTGTTTTTGATTGCGGCTTTTTTTGCTTCGATCAGATCATGAGGAATGTCCGTTAGCAATTCAAAGTAATTCCACATCAAATTGTCAGAGATCGACATCACCTTTCCATAGATCTCGATCGGTGGCTCCGTGATTCCTATGTAATTGCCGAGTGACTTCGACATCTTTTTGATACCATCAAGACCAACAAGTAAAGGCATGGTGACGACACACTGAGGTGCCAATCCATATTCACGTTGCAAATCTCGGCCAATTAATAAATTGAATTTTTGGTCGGTTCCGCCCAGTTCGACATCACTTTGTAATGCGACGGAATCATAACCTTGAAACAGAGGATATAAAAACTCAATGATTGAAATGGGACTCCCCGATTTGTACCTTTTAGTAAAGTCGTCTCTTTCTAACATTTGTGAAACCGTATACTTTGCTGTTAGGCTCAAAACGTCTTCAATTTTTAATGGAGAGCACCATTCGGAATTATAGACAATCTTCGTCTTCGTTTCATCCAGTATTTTGAAAACTTGTTTCTGATAGGTCTTAGAATTTTGGAGAACTTCTTCTCTCGTGAGACGTTTTCTTGTTTCTGATTTGCCAGTAGGATCGCCGATCATCCCAGTAAAGTCACCTAACAAGAAATTGATCTCATGGCCTAATTCCTGAAAGTGTCTCAATTTGCGAAGGAGTACAAAATGTCCGAGATGTAAATCAGGAGCTGTGGGATCAAATCCCGCCTTTACCTTCAAGACTGGCTTTTTTGATAGTTTCTCAGCAAGTTCTTTCTCACTAATGATTTCGACTGCGCCTCTTCGAATTTTTTCTAATTCGGACTGTATCTGTGCTTCGGTTTTCATGTTTATTTTTGTAAATTTTAGATGGATGAAATGGTGATATTTGCCAATAGTTACCTAAGAATCTCTACAGGCAAGAAAAGCAAAAACAAAGAATGGCACTATCCAAAGAAAGAGCAAATACGATCAAATCCCTCTCCGAAACAAATTATGATATCCTCATCCTAGGTGGTGGCGCCACTGGTGCCGGAACGGCACTCGATGCTTCATTGAGAGGATATAAAGTCGCACTTTTAGACAAAGCAGATATTTCCAGCGGGACTTCCTCTCGTTCCACTAAACTCATACATGGAGGCGTTCGTTATCTTGCCCAATTCCACTTCAAATTGATACATGAAGCCTTAACGGAAAGGAAACGTTTGCTAAAAAACGCACCACATTTGGTAAAGCCGCTTCCCTTCCTTATGCCAACTTACAAGTGGTATGAAAAACCATATTTTTCCATCGGTTTAACAATGTATGACCTTCTTGCTGGAACGTCCACAGTGCCAGGCCATGAGCGTGTTTCAAAACAGATAGCCTTGGATTTATTTCCATCTGTAAAAAAGGAAAAACTAAAAGGTGGGATCAAATACTATGATGCACAATTTAATGATTCCAGACTGAACATTGCAACTGTCCGCGGAGCAAAGGAGGCAGGTGCTACGATTCTCACTCGTTCCAAAGTGATTGGATTTATCAAGGAAGGTGGAAGAATCGTAGGTGTAGAAGCATTAGATTTAACTACTAAAAAACCGTTTAACGTCAGAGCTAAGGTAGTTGCCAATACAACAGGCGTTTGGATTGACGAAATACGAAAATTAGATGACAAAAATGCCACATCCGTTCTCTCACCTAGCCAAGGGATCCATCTCGTTTTTTCAAAAGAGAAAATTCCCTGCAAAACAGCGATGATCATACCAAAGACGGCGGATGGGAGAGTGGTATTTATCATTCCTTGGGAAGGCAAAGTTCTAATGGGGACAACTGATACTCCTGTCCAATCAATCGATGATGAACCTTTACCTCTTGGCAATGAAGTAGATTTTTTACTCAAAACGGGGAACGATTACTTAGATGCAAAGCTTACAAAAGATGACATCGAATCCGTGTTTAGCGGACTCCGTCCTCTCATCTCTCTAGAAGGAAATAAAAATACAAAAGCCATATCTAGAGAAGAAGCAATTCTTGTTTCCGATTCAGGGCTTGTTACAATGTCGGGAGGGAAATGGTCTACTTACAGAAAAATGGGCGAAGACTTAACAAATCGTCTGATCGAAGAATCAAATCTCCCAGATCGAAGTGAGTGTATGACTTATAATTATGCATTTCCCGGTGCCCTTGGTTACACTAAAGATTTATTCAGAAAGTTACAATCGGTCTATGGATTTACTGACAGCACCGCTTTAAGACTCGCTGATACGTTTGGTGGAGAAGCAGAAACCATCCTAGGTAAAAAACCCAAAGAAATCAAAAAAGGAACAGGTTACTTCGAAGAAGAAGTGATTCACTTTGTTAAAAAAGAATTTGCATTGTCTGTCTGTGATGTCTTAGCTCGCAGGTTCCGAACCCTCTTCCAAGATTTAGATTTGGCTAGCAGCCTTGCGGAACCGGTCGCTAAAATACTCGCAAAAGAACTTGGATGGACGGAAACACAAAAAAAAGCTTCATTAAAAGAGTTTACGACTCTCGTTAAGTCACTCAAAGACTCAATCAAATAAGCCTTCTTCCATTCAATAACCATGCATCCGATTCTTGTTTGGACGCATGGTTAAACTGCTGAGGTATTGATTTGCTTCTTTTTTATTTGAGAGAAATCTCGTAATTATAAAAAGTTTCACCGGAAGAAACGTTGCGTAATAAGAGCAGATAAGTCTTTTTCGAATCAAAAACTTCGGAAAAACTAGTACCCATTCTCGTTTTAAAATGATCAAAATCTTCATCCCCTTGGGAAACTCTTTTGAAGATCCAAGATTCGTTCTGTTCTACTCCACTCGGATCAAAGAAGGTGACTGTGAGATTCATACCTTGTGCATCGGTAGAAGTTATCAAGTAACTGCCTTGTTTTGCTTGCGAAAAACCTGTGTCAGGTGGGTTTTCCGATGTCGTATAGATTTCTGAAAAGCTGAATGTGTTGTCCGATTTAAAAAATACAGGCAAAGCAATGGCTTGGTTCCAAAAATTAATCGATCCAGCTTCATTCGCTGTAACCAGCTTTCCAAATGCATTAAAATGTCTAGATGCTATGTCAAACGAAGCAATCTTTGATTTGATTGTTTCTTCATTAAGGACAGGGTGTTTTTTAAATTTTTTGTCAATCAGTTCGCCAACACTAAATTCACTTAGACAAACATTTTTACTTTTAGAGCCCGAGTGAATTTCTGTGAAAGAAAATGTAATGGCATTTCCTTTCAATTTTTTACCCGTTTCGATTGTTTGCGCTGTTGGTTTTGATCCCGAAAATGAAACAGGTGATAGATCCACAAAAATACTTTCTTCGTCGACTATTTTAATTTCACCACCACCGACTTCCTTTAAAAATCCAACTTTTATGTTTAGTTTTTTCACCTGCGAAAATTGAGCCGATTCAGATAGCGACTTCGAAAAACCGTTTGTAACTTGAATCGCGGAAAATTCAGTAATTGAATTCAAAAACAAGGTAAATCCAATGTTACTTCCAATTTTTGAATCTGCACAAAATGCAGTATTTGACTTTCCATCGATTGCAAACTCTGGGTTGAATCTCCATGGCTGCTCTGGATATAACTGACCGTATGCGGATGAAATACGAAAGCTCATCGCCTTTTCGGCCTTCGGACCACAAACTATCATTGCAAATAAAAAAGAAAGTGGGATGAAAATGGGATAACGAATCATGAACCTAATCCTAGTTTAAAAACATATTATTTAAACTAGGATCAAATTTTGGCTAAGCAAGCGAAAATTCTAATCGATATAATCCTTCAACTTTTTAGAGCGACTAGGATGTCTGAGTCTACGAAGCGCTTTCGCTTCGATTTGACGAATCCGTTCCCGAGTCACTTTAAACTGGTAGCCAACCTCTTCTAAAGTTTGCGCATACCCATCATCTAAGCCGAATCTCATACGGATTACCTTTTGTTCCCTTGCAGGGAGTGTTTGTAACACTTGACGAATCTGTTCGCTGAGGATTGATGTTGCCGCAGAATTGAGTGGTGAGATCACATCCTTATCTTCTATAAAATCACCCAACTCGGAATCCTCTTCCGATCCAACAGGGATTTCCAAGGATATCGGTTCACGAGCAACGTTTTTGACTGCTTTCACTTTCTGAACAGGCCAGCCAAGACGTTCCGCAATCTCGTCGTTAGACGGATCACGACCAAATTCTTGAACAAAGAGACGTGTCTCACGAATCACTTTATTCACCTGCTCGATCATATGCACTGGAACACGAATTGTTCGAGCTTGGTCAGAGATGGCACGAGTGATGGCTTGCCGAATCCACCAAGTTGCATAAGTGGAAAATTTATAACCTTTTTTGTATTCGAATTTGTCAACAGCGCGGATAAGGCCGATGTTTCCTTCTTGGATGAGATCAAAGAAATGCATCCCTCGGTTTGCATATCGTTTTGCAATGGATACAACCAAACGTAAGTTCGCACGAACGAGTTCTCGCTTCGCTTGAGCGATCTCTCTTTCACCTTTGATTATTTTTTCGCCCCAATCTTTGATCTCTCCAACCGGAGAACCTGCTTCCTGCTCCATTCGACGAAGTTTTCGTTCGTTGTTGCGGATGTCTTTAATGACTTCACGAACTTCTTCGATGTCACATCCCATCATCTTTTCGATTTCATCTAAGTTTTCATTCTTTTCGATAAAACGATTGAGACCTTTGATTTCGCGAACATCATGTCCGTATTTTGCTTTGATCTTTAAGAAATGTTTTTCGATCTCTTTAACTCGAAACACCATCGATTTGATTTTTTGAGAGATCTTTTGGATTTCTTTTTGAGAGACTCCGATTTTACGAATGGCTTCATCGATTTTGCCAAAAGACATATCGATTTTTTCTTTGAGTTCTTTAAATTTCTTTGAGTTTTCGGAATATTTACGAATGCGATTTGTAGATTCGTTGAGAACTTTTTCATCTTGTTGGATGAGTTCCATATTATCAAAGAATACTTTTTCTAGTTTGTCTGCTTGCTCTTGGTTGAGAGCGTACATCTTATCAACTTTGACTAGATCATAAACTTTGATCTTTTTAGATTTAATCTTAGGAATGAGTTTTGCAAAATTTTGTCGAAGTATAGAAGACCCTAGGATGGTCTCCTCAATGATCTTTTCACCCTTCTCGATTCTTTTCGCTAAAAAGACTTCTGTTTCACCAGAGATTAATGAAACTTTACCAATCTCTTTTAGGTAAAGCCGAATTGGGTCTTCAGAACTGGAAGAAACAGTAGACTCACGTTTTTTCCGAGCGGGTTTTTGTTCTTTGTTTGTTGGCTCTTCTTTTGTAGTGGTAAGACTTGAATTTTCTTCTAGAGATTTTTTGGAATACTCTTCTACAATTTCGATCCCCATTTCGTGTAACAGAGTGAATACATCATCGATCTTTTCAGAATTGAGGATCTTATCTGGTAGGATCTCATTGATTTCATCGTAAGAAACTTCTCGATTTGCCTTCCCTATAGAAATGATTTTTTGTACTTCGGGTAGACTTGCTAAATTTTCCATGTTTCTATATATCCTCTATCAAACTTCTTGGGGCTGGAGTTTTCTAAGATACTCCCATATCTTATCTCGTTCATTTTTCAGAAACGTAAGCTCTGAAAGTAATTCTCTTTTTTGATCTAATGATAATGTACTATCACCCATTTTTTTTGTGATATCGTTCATCGCAAAATCAAAATGAAATGCTCGGTGTTGCCATAACAACTCTTGGAACAGCTGTTTGCTGTTCTCGGATTCTGATTCAATTTCTTCGATGCTTAACTGCTCCGCAACAAGACCGAGATACTCCACAGGGATGTCATCTTTTGATAAAATTTCTGCTGCAGAGATGGGTTCGTTTTGCAAATACTTGGTGTAAAGATAATCCCATAAAAAGGAGGATGCTTCATCTTTGAACTCAAGGTTGAGGATTTCGTCCGAAAATTCGAAATGCTCTTGATTTTGAATGAGTTTGGCGATCATTTTTCGTTCACATACTTGGACTGAGCTCACTCGCCTTGGCGGAAGAACTGGTCGGTTTGTCTTCTTAGTATCGACACTTAGGGGGGGTGAACTTTTCTGTGGAGAACCCGCAAAATCCTGAAAAATCGCAGAAAATGAAATTCCAAGCTGTTTTGCCCCCTCTTGGAGATAAACCTGTTTGTCCGTTTCCTTTTCCATGGTTTTGACAAAATCCATCAGTCTACGCACACTTGCTTGTTTTGCTTCTGGAACTGAACTTGCAGTTGTTCCCGATAAAATTTGAGAGATCATAAACTGCGATGCAGAGACAGCATTTTCGATCACTTCACGGATTTCTGATTTATTATGTTGGGAAGCATAATCAAAAGGGTCCTTTCCCTCCGGAACTGTGGCCACACGTACATCAACTCCTTCTTTATTCAAAAAGGTAACAGCACGAAACGCACCCTTTGCACCTGCCGCATCCGAGTCCATCATCAGAACCACTTTATCTGCCATGTTTTTTAAAATACGTGCATGGTTTTCGGTAAAACCAGTTCCAAGAGGTGCCACCACAGCCTCAACTCCCTTTCGAAACAGTCCGACGGCGTCAAACACACCTTCTACGACGATTGCTTCACGACCCTTTCTGATCATGTCTTGAGCTAAATTCAAATTATAAAAACTACGGCTCTTATCGTAAATGATCGAATTGGGGCTATTGATGTATTTTGCTTCCTCAGAAGCACCTAGGATTCGACCAGAAAAAGCGATGGTGCGCCCCTTTGGATCGATTACAGGAAACATAACGCGATTACGAAAAAAATCATAAGGATCTTTGTTCTTATCCGCTCGCTTTACAAGCCCAAGAGATTCACCCAACTTTGTTTCAGCTTCGCTACGAAATAAATCTTTTGTGATATTGGCAAATCCGGGAAGCGCAAATCCAATACCAAAAACCTTGATATCCTCTTCGTATAATCCACGTTCCTGTAGATATTTGAGTGCGATCTCTCCACTTTGTGTTTGAAAATTCTTTTGAAAGTAAACTTTGGCTCTTTCTGAAATCTGATATAAAAATTCTTTTTTGCGATCTTCTTCCTCTTCTGCATGTGTGCGTTCGAGAAGAGGAATGCCAGAATAGTCGGATAAAACTTCCAACGATTTTAAAAAATCGACTTTTTGGTAATCCATTACAAATCGAAAGATATCTCCACTTGCCTTACAGCCAAAACAGTGGTAATACCCAGACTCAGGATTCACTGAAAACGAGGGAGTTTTTTCGTTATGAAACGGACATAAACCTGTTAAACCACGACCAGCCCGCCTAAGAGGTACAAATCGGCTGATGTAGGAGTCTATGGAGACTTCCCTGCGAACTCTTTCTTTGAAATTCTGATAGGGATTCACAGGTATTTTTTAATTCGCGGATAATGATTGTTTTACGATACTAGAGACCTTTGAACCGTCGATGTTTTGTCCTTTGAATGTTGCCATTACTTTCCCCATAACCTTGCCCATATCAGCAGGAGTAACAGATCCCATTTCTTCAATGGCTCTTTCGACTGCTTTTTTAATCTCAACATCGCCGATTTCAGCAGGAATATAACGAGAGATAACGTCCGCTTCAACACGCTCTTTGTCGGCAAGATCAGACCTACCCGCTTTATCGTATTCGATCGCGGTATCCTTTCTTTTCTTAAAATTGGATTTTAAGATTTGCATGACAGAAACGTCATTCAAATCAGACGCACCCGTTTTGGTTAGCTCGTATTGAATATCAGCTTTGACAAGGCGCAAAGTCCCAAGCACAAGCTCATCTTTCGATTTGAGAGCTTGCTTGAGATCTGCGTTGATGGTCTCTTGGAGTGTCATCAGAGAGAATGGAGAGAAGTATTAGAGTTTGTCTTTTTTCGCAAACAATCTCTTCTTTTTATCTCTCTTTCTTTTTGCTGCTTCTACAGCTTTCTTTTTTACTACGCTGGGCTTTTCAAAGTATTCTCTACGTTTGATCTCGCTCATGATTCCAGCGTTAGCACAATCTCTTTTGAATCTACGAAGCGCAGCCTCGATCGATTCCCCTTCTTTTAAATAAATCCCTACTTGTGGGGTCATAGACAATAAATGTCCTCTTGTAAATAGTGTAAATTTTACAATAAATTAGGAGCCTGCTATCTGTCAATTCCGCCAATTTGTAATTTATAAAATTTCCATAAAAAGATCGCTGAATTGGTTTGGATCCTGCGCAATTTCGCGAGAAACCTGGTATAATTTCAAACGATAGTCCAAAATCATGTGTTTTGAAGGAAAATACAAACCTTGGAGCCGGTCATTGACACCGGAAACCAACTCTCCTGGACTAAATAGGTAAAATGAGCGCACATTTAGTTGGAAAAACAGCTCTCCTGGCTGCAGCGCCGCTTGCAATGTGGAAGAAACTTCCCTGAGTATTTCCTGACTTTTGATGATGCCTAGTGGTTTAAAGAAAGGAGAAAGGTCCTGCAAATAAAAGAGCCCCAGCACTCCTGAATCAAATCCTTTCAGCGAATCACAAACTTTCCTGCGAAAAACTTCCGTAAAACTCCGAAAGCTGAGCAAGGTTTTTGCCTTTCTGCTGACACCCACAGATAGATAGGCTGAAATCGTGTTTGATAGAAAAAGCCACCGGTTCTTTGAGAATTCCGAGCCAAGCCCTTGCACGAGGATGGCAAAAATGAAGAGTTCTTTATGAGGAATTCGAAATAAAATGGCTTGTTTCGTTTCTTCCCCTTCTTTCCAACTTCCGATACGTAGTGGGTGCTCTACCCTTGCCACACCTTCAAGTGAATCAAATTGTGTTTTAATTTGGCTCAGAATCTGGGTTTCTCGAGTCGTTTTCCCCAGAGTAAAAACGTGTTCCTCTCCCAAAAATAAAAAAGCCGAAGTCGCACCAACTCCATAGAAACTCTGGGTGAGTTTTCTGATATGGTACTCGGTCAGATTCAATTCAGGAGATGCGTAAAAATATGGTGCAAGTTCCATTGTCTGATTCCAATATCGGATTTTGCCCTTAGGAAGAAAAGGAGAAAGGATTGCCTTCAAGCCTTATCCTTCAAAATGAAGAAAAAAGCAAAGGGACCCTAGTGAACTCAATTCCAAAACAAAAGAAACAGATCTCTCTTTCTCAATTTATCATAGAAGAGCAACTCAAAATCCCACATGCATCAGGCGAATTCACAGCTTTACTGAATCATTTGGTCTACGCCGCTAAAATTGTCGCTCGTGAAGTCCGAAAAGCGGGACTTTTACATGATATTTTGGGCTCTACAGAGGACACAAACGTCCAAGGGGAAACCCAAATGAAGCTCGACCAGTATGCGGACAATGCTTTCAACCAATCCCTTAAAATCTGTGGTCACCTCTGCGTGCTAGCAAGCGAGGAACACGAAGAAATTATTCCCATTCCTGGCGGATACCGATTGGGAAAATATACAATGGCTATTGATCCTCTGGATGGTTCTTCGAATATCGATACAAATGTCTCCATCGGCACCATCTTTTCCATTCACCAAAGACTAGATCCAACTTCAACAAGTCCCGGCACCGAAAAAGACCTTTTGCAAAAGGGCTCACTCCAAAGATCCGCAGGTTACATCATTTACGGGTCGTCGACTATGTTGGTACTAACAACTGGAAAGACAGTTACTGGATTTACACTTGATCCGAGCTTGGGAGAATTTCTGCTCTCTCATGAAAATATGACAATGCCTGAAAAAGGTGATATTTATTCGACCAATGAAGGTAACTCAAGTTATTGGAGCGAAGAAGTCAAACAGTACATCAACCATATCAAATCCATTGAAGGTGGGAAAAAACCGAAAACTGCTCGGTACATCGGCTCCCTTGTTGCCGACTTTCATCGGAACCTATTAAAAGGCGGAATTTTCCTCTATCCCAATGATACAAAATCATCGAAGTATCCGAATGGTAAATTGCGTCTACTTTATGAAGCGGCTCCCATGGCGATCATCGCGGAACAAGCAGGTGGAATGGCAGTAACGGTCAAGGGCGAACGCATCCTGGACTTGGATCCCAAATCTCTGCATGAGCGCACAACTCTTATCATTGGTAGCAAAAGAGAAGTGGAAGAATTTTTGACTTTTATTAGAAAATAGTAAAATTCGAATCACCTAATTTTTTAGTATCCTAGTTCCAATTTGTATGCCAACTTTGGGTCATTCGTTTGAACGAAGGAGAATTCGATTTATGACTAAAAAAATAATCACACTAGCACTTGGACTCACACTTGCTTCCGGCCTTGCATTTTGCAAAAAAGAAGAAGCAGCAGTGGAAGAAAAAATGGAAAGTACAGAAGCGGCAGTAAAAGACGCACTATCTGATGCAGAAAAGAAAGCCCTTGAAGCAAAAAAAGCGGCAGAAGCAGAAGCGACTAAAAAAGTTGGTGAAGGTGTTAACGCAGCGAAAGATGCAGTAAACACGAAATTGCCTTAATCTTGTAGAATTTTCCTTGGAATCAAGACATTTGTTTTGGTTTCAAGGGATTGAAGCATAAGCTTTATTTGATTTTTGGACAAAAAATAACATCAAAGGTTTCACACTTTATAAAAAGAGATTTAAAACCTTCTGATTTCTAATTTTAAAGGGATTAATGATTTTCAATTTATTTATTTTCGTACCATCATTAAAGTCTTCAGATAATAAATAATCGCATTCAAGCTCTAACGCCGCCAAGGCGATTAAAGAACCATAGTAAGACAATTTATTTTTTTCTCTTAATTTAAGTGCATTTTTATAAAAATCTATGCTTGGATAGAATGAGCAAATTGGATCGAGAATTTAATCAATAAAGCTTGAAATATCCTGTTTCTTCATGGGCGGTTGCGCTTTTGTTAGCATAACATTGCTAAATTCTTGAATCACTTGATAACTCACGCAAATCCTATCAAATTTGAATGAGGCTTTTATGATTTTTGAAGAGATTTCCTTTTTATCTAGGTCAATTGAAGAGAAAAAGTAAATAAGGACATTTGTATCAGTGAAAACTTTACCTTTCATTTGCTTCTTTACGTGAAATTCTTCTCGTAATCTTGACATATTCGAATTTTTTTAAGTAACTATCTAACTCGAAGTCTTTCGGTTCAGACTCAGAATAGGCTCGAAGCTAGTCATTGAATAAGTCGTTCAGGGATCTTTTTTGTAAGCTTGCTTTTAATCGTGCTTTTTCGATTGCTCTCTCATCAGCTCTAAACGTAATGCTTTTCATAATTATTTTGTTACACGAATTTCGTGCATTTTGTCAAATTAAAAATAAATCATTTTGTTTTCATTTTGAATCGATAGGATTCTTAAATTCATAACCTTTCCTTCCCTGATTTGCTTCAGTTTTCCATAAATTGAATCACAGACCGACAAACTTTAAAGTATTTCAATATATCAATATACCTTTGATTATTGTCTCGCATTGATCCCTTCTCGTCGCAAATTGTGTATCTGGAAAGATAATCTCTATAATTTCTAATGAATTCCCAACTAGACATTTCAAATTTGTGAATTTGTTATATGCACAACCGTTAGTTCTCTTCGATACTTGTGTCCATGCATTTACAAGCTTTCCTTCTGGTATTGAAAAGGATGTGTAAACATTTGCACACAAATTCGAAATATTATAAATTGATGCATTTGAATCGTCATAACTGCCGTAGTAAATATAATCATTGAATTGCCGACTTGAAATAAAATTATTGTTGGCTGTAGATACAAGAGCATAAAACGTTGCCAATCTTTCTTGTCTTTTTAGCGCAGCATCATAATCAGTCCGAGAAACAAATCCAATTTCATAACAAGAAGTGAACAAAGCCAGTGCCATGACGGTAAGATAATTAGTAAAATTCTTATTGAAAACCATTTTAGTGTATTCGATTTAATTTGATCGGATGAACAAATATTTTCTTATTGGTCATAGAAAAGAGTATTTGACACCTAATCAATACTATCGTCCTCCATTAAATCATACGTCGAAAATCCCATTAGAAAATCGAGAAATTCGCTAAAGCTAAAGCCCGCCCGAACGCCCAAATAAAAACCAAGTGAAGCTTCTGTATAAACTGGACTGTCACAGTGCTTTTGACCTGAGCTTGATTTCTTATCAGTAAAGAAAACTAATGCGATCACATTTGAGGAATCAAATGTCTTCTTACGACTTCTTTTGACGTCGGGATACAGAGGTCTATGTTGGTTTGAATTGAGAAAAATGAATGAATTTCCCATTTGATTCGTAATCGATTGACTACCTCTATGGTTAAAGATATTGATTTCATCCACTCCACCTGCTTTGTATAGTCCATAATGACCATTGCGGATGCCAGCTCCCACGGCGGATTGGTTCAAATGGAATCCACCTCCGATGCAATACATCCAAAAGCCAGCTCCAAAGTTGTTTTTTTCGACTCCGAACGTAAATGAGTCAGAAAAATCAAGAACACGATTGTAAACATAAGTATTTGTAGTTTCGCAAGAAACACAGTAAAGAATGCAAATAATTGGTAACGATAAAAGTTTAAACATTTATTTTTGTGGTATATTATAAAATATTAATTCTGGCCTTATAACGGTTTATTGGGCAATTTTCCTTGCCTCTTTGAATCCAAATTCTATAGGACTCACATAACCGAGTAAAGAACATAATCTTGGTCTGGTAAAAATTTTATAAAAATGAGAAGAAACCTCGGCTTGTTAGATGTTTTTTTATCTTCGGGGAATATCGTCTTAATCTACTCGTATGCAGCTCTTAAATTGCTTACGCAAGTGAGGTGTCGGTTTTTATATGAACAGGCGAGGTGACACTGACGACCATTCCTGCACATCTTCAATTTTTACTTTTTCGAGTCTTCGAATCTTGATTCCTCATATGTTAATTCTATTTTACGAGTGTACATAACTGTTCCGAAGCGAAATGCATTTATTATGGGTGGAGTAAGTGCAAACCAGATGCTGTCAGCTAAATGAAACTCTCCAG